>Ga0181580_10000772_pt1 | contig 24534 bp, 42 predicted proteins | sample 071ome_23_FD_132413 | JGI IMG/M metagenome (GOLD analysis project Ga0181580, IMG submission 132413) | Coastal salt marsh microbial communities from the Groves Creek Marsh, Skidaway Island, Georgia - 071403BT metaG (megahit assembly) | ecosystem: Environmental > Aquatic > Marine > Intertidal... | reverse complement strand
TCCCTATATGCCACGTTTGGCATATTGACATCATCAAACTCTGTGCTGTTCCCAGCAAGACCTGTCTGATCCCACTCAGCAAGCAAATCAAACTGATCCCGTTCAACAAAAAAATCAAAGTCTTCTGGAGAAGAAAGGGGATTTGCCAAGCGAGCAATCAATTGCCCTGCCTGTGAACTGGCTTCTATGTTGCTAAGAGTTTCGGTTTTTAAGTCCCTAACCGCGCCCTCAACAAAAACTTTTGATGTGTTTTCGGCGTCTGCCCAAGCCGCTCTCCGCAGTCTTGTCGTGGGGCGGAAACTTTCGACGTTCGCTTTAACGTTCACCAAAATTGAATTAAGTCGTCCAGGCGAGCTTGTAATCTGACCCCCAGTGTCCTTGCCCAAAACATTGTTTAGCAACGTTGACATTTTTTCTGGGCTTGTCTTGCGAATCTCATTCACAAACACATCAAACGTATCTGTATCAGTAGACTGATTGGGATACTTCTCCCTAAAATATGCACTCAAAATTGTGGCAACATGGGCGTTCTGCGTACTAACGGGGTAATATTTCTCAAAAGGCACATCTAGCGCCTCAGCAAACTCCCTGATACCGTCAACGTCGATAGAGGCACTAAGCTGTTCCGCAATCTCGGCTGCTTTAAGACCGGGGTCTTCTTGGGCAGCCCTCAAAACGTTTGCAGCGTTAGCCAAAGACACATCAGAAATCTGGCTCAACTTAGAAAGCCGCTCGTTTTTGATTATTTTGTTTCGTTCTGTTGTATAGGAACGAATTGCCGTCCCGTAATTACGGGCAGCAGATGCTCTGAATTTAAGAGCCCTTATTTCGCCTTCTTTGCTGCCATCTTCAATGGACTCCAGCGCACCGCTTAGGGCTTCCGCCACTAGCTCTTCTAGTTCTTGCGGTGATTTGGCGTAGCCGTTCTGTGCCGCATCATCAAGTATTCCATTGACTTGATTTGCCCAATCAAGGGACAGCTTTGCATCTGCATATGCTCGTGCAGTTTTATCTGCTTTATTTTCATACAAATTCTGTGACTTCCGAACAACATCAGAAATGTTCGTCTGAAAAGTTGTTGCTCGAAGTTCACTGACCCCAGAAATCCCAGAGTGCTTTTCCCGAAGCTCCTGAAGTTTCTGATTGTAAATTTCTGGCGCATACTCATTTTCGTCTGCAAGGCTATTCAAACTATCAAGCTCTGCATTAAACGCTTCTTGCGCCCGCAAAACGCGGATGCGCTCTGCTTGGTCCATCTCCCTTTCTTTTTTTTGTTTGTTTAGCGTTTCTAGTTTTGCCTCTTCTGCTTCGCGTCGTCGAAGCTCTGCCTCTGCATAGGGTGCAGCGCCTTTTGCAAAACTAGCAATATCCGCAAGATCAACCATTTTTACCTCTAAGCGTTAAGGGCCGTTAATGCTTGACCCGTCGCTTTCCCAAGAGCCGTAAAGCCTTCACTGCGCGCACTTGAGAGTTGCTGCGCAGTTTTGAAGTCAATGTTAGCAGTGTCTGCTCGACCCACTACTCCAATTTGACCAATTTGCGTTTCAAAAAGACCTTTTGATAATTTGGCGTCTTCAAGTTTTTTATTAGCCAAAGCAACCATTGACTGCCCTTGAGTTCCCCCAGACATTATTGCAGCAAGATTTGCTTGCGCTCTCTCACGCCGCTCAAGTTCTCGTTGCGAAGCCTCTATTAGTTGCTGATTCATGTTAATCATGGAAATTTGAGAGTTTAACCTCCCCATCGCTTCCATGTCCGACATGCTACCAAAAGAAGTAAACGCACTCGCAGCACTTGCTAGCGGAGAAATGTATGGCAATGCCCCGCTTAACGACGAACCGATGGCTCCAATACTGCTAAAAAGGGAAGCTGACGGGGCAACAGAGGCAAAAGAAGCCCCAAGCGGCGCAAAACCAATAGCACCCGGAACTGCAGAAGCAGCAGTAGCCGCAAACATCCCCGGCCCTGCGGCGGCAAGAGTTCCTGCTGCTACAGGAGCAGCGGCTGCAGCAGTCGTTCCTGCAGCAATACTTGTTGCAGCAGCGGTTGCGGTAACGGGTTCACACATTAGTAAGCCCTCATTTCAACAACCATACCCAAAACACGCAAGGGCAATGGATCGGTTTGTGTCAATGTGATCGTAGGTTCTCTAGAATACCCAAGAATAGGAAACTCGTAATGCCCTGTTTGCGCCTGTAATTCCTGGCTCATATCATCTGTTACTTGGCGAACAGCAAGTTGGTTGCCAGCAACTTTAATATCGTACGCCCCGCTAATATCGACAATGCAGCGAGTAATCCTGCGGAACGAGCCATTAAGCGGCCCACGGTCAGTTTGAGGTGTTACCGGCATTGTTTCCAAAACAGGTGTGTATGTGTAGCCTGCTCTGACATCATCTACGCCCGAATAATCAATTTCTATCGTTCCGCCTGCAGAAACAGTCTCAGTGCCTAGATACAAATTACCCGCAACAACATGGACTGTCTCATTAGCTAAATGGGTAAACCCAGTATAAAGACGGCTTGTGGTAAAGGTTATCGCCGCGTTGTCTGCCGGAGAGCTGTTAAGATCAGAAGATAGCGTCAAAGTCGCGCTACCAGCCGAATAGTCTACGTTAGTGACTGTGTACGTGCCCGTAACACCGCTAATAGTAAACTGATCGCCGTCAAAGGGCGTGCTTGTCAATCCGTCGATAACAAGCGAGCTTCCTGTTTGTGAGCCACCGTTAACAAGCGGCGTCCCGTACTGAGACATTGTGCCAACAACAGAACTATCGAGCGTAACACTATCGTCGTCTGCAAGACTCTCAAGACAATGAACGGTCGACCCATCAATTGTCCGTTTAACAGCAACAAATAAATCTTCACCAACACCGGCGGCGCTTTCAAACGTGTCGCCCGAGCGAGTAGACCAAAGCGCAAAGCCGCGCACCTTTTGCTCGCGAATCGAGTGCATGTGAACAAGTGTGCCGTCTGAGTTTACAAACAAAAGAAACTGTTCCGGCCGAGTGTCTGTGCCGAAAGTTCCAGCAATTTGTTTTGGAACATCAAACAAATGCGAAGCCGTAAGACTCAACAGATCAGACACGTAAGTATCTCGAACAAAATCAAACGCATACGACCGCATGTTTTGCCCAGACCTTTGGACAAATATAGTTTGGCCCTCAAAAAAAGTTGGAGGGGTTCTGGTGCATCCAAAGGTTGTTTGACGACGAACGGACACATTAGATGGAGTGATTGCCCTAACATCGCTGTCAGAAATGAAGAATTCGCCTGTGTCAGTTAGGATTTCAAGCCGCTGTGTTGAGACTAGGTGGCGAATCTCATTAACGCTACTTGAAGCAATGCTGACATCAACAGCTTCGTCATCCTCGCCCGTGCCAATGTCAAAGTTGAAAAATGACCCAGAAACAGAGCTAACCAATCCACCCGGACGCTGTGAATTGCCGCCAAACCACAGTCTATTATCGTGAAATGTGACCGCTGCAGGCCACCCACGAACATCTGAATAAAGCTGCTCTCGCCATGTAGACTCCGCAACAGTGTGCTTTACGGCTTCTCCGTACAAAATATTACCGCTTACAACGGTGCTAGATGTGTACCCCGTAATTTCAATAAGAACCGACGTGTCGTCTTCATCTGTAAACTCAACGATAGTACCTACGTGATCCGATTCCCAAACGGCGGCACTTGCAGTAAGGGTAATAGACCCAGCAGTACTTGACGGCTGCAAAGTTACGTCTGTGTCTGCATATTTAAAAAATGGGCGAACATGGCGAACACCACCAGTGGTGCTATCACCGTCAAACTCAAAATCAGCAAGAGTAAAGGTTGACGCGCCTGTTCGTGTAATTTGCTGTGTTTTGTAGTCAGGGTGACAAACAATAATAATATCGCCAGCAGAGGCAACGTTTAGCTCGTAGATGTCATCAACGCCCCACGGCGCTCCAGTCAGCGTTGTCAGCAAAACCCCCGCTGTACTGTATACTTTTGCCCCACCGCTTTGAAACGCAATAAGATAACGCTGGTCGCCAGAAAAAGCGAAGCCTTGCAGCCTAGATTGAGCGCCTAAGTCGTTAAGGTAAGTTGTGCCGGGGCGGCGCATTACACCGCCTGTAAGCATCAAATAAAAATTGCGAACTTGCTTCCCGCCTTCATCATACGCTTGCAAGTCAGAGCGCGCATGAAAGTTGGGGTCTAGTTCACCTGCTTGAAAGTTTGTTTGATTAACACGGTAAGTCGGCATTATCTCTCGCGCCTAGAGCCACGCGTTGAGCGACGACCAGAACCTTCAAGAAAACGATTAACCGTCAAACGACGAGTTGTTTGCTGCTGAGAGTCAATGCTTCTCGCGCGAATATTTTGCACCTGATGCTGGTCTGCCATCAACTTAGCAAGCCCACTATCACGAGCCAAAGAGCCAGCAAGGATGCTTGCCATATGATACTGCACCATCAGCACAAAATGCGGAGGCCACTCAGACTCATCTGGACGATATACGTAGTCAATTACAAGTGACTCATCTACGCCCGCATTGGCGTATACGTCATCTCCGTAAATGTCATAATCAATCGCTTTGTCCGCAACGGTTACAGCATTTACGGTCAAAACATCGCTTGGAAGCTGATAAGCCGCATCCCAACGGGATGTTGGTGCGTCAGCCAAACGATTAAGAACCGCTTGCTTTGTGGCAAAGCGCCACCGATAAGACGAAAGATCAGCTCTCACAACGTCTTCGTAAAGGTTCGATGTGATAGTTGCTTCCGTAGTTCCGTCTTCAAAAGACGTAATAGGGTTTGCGCCAACGAGAACTAACGCACGGGCGCAAATATCAATGCTTGATGTAGAAGCTGTCGGTGTTGCCAAAGGGTCAAGGGAGGGGCGCTAACCCCTCCCTCTCCTACTTACGTACCGTTGGTGGTGGTAACGGTCGCAGCACCGCTGGCGCTCGTAACAACGAGAACGTCAACCGTGCGCGTACCGCCGGTGGAGCCAACCGCGATGATTACATCATCCTGGTTAAGCTGGTTGGTTACATCGTTGAAGTAACCAGAACCGGCAATAGTGGCAACCGCATCAGCCGATTCGTAAAGAAAGAGCTGCTTATTGCCACCGCCAACCTTGTGCAGATCACTAGCAGAAAGAGCCATCAGTAAGCCTCCTTATTCGCTGCACTGCACTTCGAACACAGAGTTGTCGTCAATCAGGACGGCACCCTGCGAGAGCATCGAAGTAACAAGGTTAGACACTTTTTCCGGGACGTAGTTCACCTCGGTCGAGATGTCAGCACCGGTCGCAATACCAACGCCAGACTTGTGCCAGCAGAAGGTCTTGCGGTTGCCGGAGCCATCCGTAGGCAGACCGGAGTGAACCATCCAAACATAGCCCAGCCAACGCTTGGCCGTCATACCGCCCTTGTACGGGAGGTCGTCGGAGCCAATGAAGTCCGCGTCAGCAAAAGCAGAAATGCCCAGAAGTTCGGTCCACTGGTCAGGCGCAACAACCCAATAACGCTGACCGTCATCGGGAACGTCGTTCTCGCCCATGTTTTCAAACACCGTGAAGATTTTCGTGGTGTTAATGCCCGTCGAACCATGAACGGTCGTGTTCGACGTTCCGTCGAGCGCATCCGTGATAAGTTCGTCGGTCTTACGACCCAAAGCAGCAGCAGCGTTGAGCGCAACAACCTGCCGCTCATCGATGTTGGTCTTCAGTTCGTCCAGACGGTCAATGTAGTCCGCTGCATAGTAGTCAGTCAGCGTAACATCGACCGAGCTGTGCGTCAGGTTCATCGCCGCCACTTCAGCATTGCGCGCTTTGGTGACAGCCGTGCCGGTTCCTACCTTCTGGAACCGAGCAGTCGAGCCGGTGACGCCAGTGATGTTGCGACCCAGCGGACGGAGCTTAGAGCCCATACGCTGATAAGCAACATGCACTTCCGACTCGAACTGCGTGATAAAGGCATCGGAAATGTCGAGTGCCATGTCGTCCTCACAGTTAAAAGTTGGTGTCAGCCGGTTATCCCAGTACGCGCTGCTTAGTTATCCGAGGGCCAAGCAGATTTCGTTATGGGGCCACGTTAAAAAAAGAGCGCGGCACTGGGCCGCGCAACGCACATTGAGAGCGTAAGGCAGGGAGAAACTCTAACGAACCCGGTTTACCAGCTTTTCTACTTGCTTTACATACTGGTCTCTTTCGTTGGGGTCCCAGTATCGCGGGTCGTTCATCATGTCTCGAATGTCCTGACGGGTTGGTGCCTGTTCGGCAACAGACCCTGTGACAGCCGCCATATTAACCGGCGTTGTTCGATTGATAAGATGCTCCATAACCTGCACCCCATGTGCCGTAGAACACATCTGCGCAACCATTGGGAACAACTCAGCAGGTAGATTTTGACGGGACCAGACTTCTACCGCATCTACACGAACACGCGCGTTCTCGCCTAGATTAGCCATCTCCTCAACGGGATTAGGCATCTCAGACATGCGGCGATTAACGTATGCCGTTAGCCCCGCATTGAACTGATCTTGGCTAAGACCTGCTTCAAAAGCCGTTTCGCGCCACCAACCAAGAAGCGGGTCATCGCTGTCAACATTTGCCACAGCATCTCCAACGGGACCATCACTAGGCAGAGCGTAATCATCCTTGCTGGCCGGACGATCCGCCATCCGCGTTTGCACGTATTCTTCAGCCACAGAGGCACGAAGCTCTTCCATGCGTTTACCGTTATAGCTTTCAAGCTCTTTGTAAGATTGCAAAAGCCGTTCTGTATCAACTTGAGCATTTTCTGAGTCCCAAAATTTTTCTGGTACGTTTTCCGGTCGCTCTGCTCCAGAGGGCTCAGCAGAAAAGTTTGCCCCCTCACTTCCGGTGTTTGCTGTTTCATCACTCATGCTCACGGCCTTTCTTGACGCGGTTTTGAATAATTGCGGCCAGATACCGCATACCCTCCAAGTGCATTAGCTTATCTGGACTAATTTCAGGCCCAGACACTTGGTCGATTGAAACGCTACGAATATACGCTAAAGCCTTTTCTCCGTTATCTCCAGCAAATACTGCAGCAAACAAAGAGTTTAAATCTTTTTCTTTTTGACCACTTCGGAGTACGCCGTCAACGGATAACGTGCTGTTATTGTCCCGGTGCTGCATCTGGTGCCTGCATTTGCTGTTGCTGCATACTGCTTGCCGCTTGCTGCAAATACTTGAGCAACTGCTGACGCTCTACCTCTGTGCGCAAGATTTCTGGGGGAACGCCCAAACGTTCTGCCATAAAGGCCGCTGCTTGCTCTGGTTTAACCGTTAGGGACAGAGCTTGCGGCCCAAATCGCGCACCAATCAACTCAATAAAACGATCAACTGTTGTCACGTCTTGCAGCTTTTGCGAACGCGCAAGAGGTGATGTAGCAGCAATCCTAATGTCCCGTCCATTAATTTGCGGGACTTCGATCAGGCCGCGTTTTTTGAGGATGTAAATAACGCGCTGCAAAAGAGGCTGAATCAACTCTGCCTGCAGCCGTCCAAACGCACTGCCAATTTGCCTAGACAGGTCGGCCATGCGTTCCGCAACTTCAGTTGCGCTCATCGGTGTCTTGTTAGGATCACCGAGCATCTCGTTGTAAAGCGCGCGTCGAATGTTTAGCCGCATATCGTTCAAGATAAGCTGCGCAACATCAAACCGCCCCGGCGGGGTAATAGGGCTTAGGCCAGTAGACCCCGGAGCGCGCGGCACAACGGTCCCAGGAACAAGGTTAATTGTATCTGGATTAACTGTTCCGTCATCATCTACTTGCCAGATACCAGAGATGGCAAGCTGTGCGTTTTCCAGAATCAACTCAACCGTTAGATTGGTCGTTCGGATTGCGGGCAGTGCATTAAGCACGGGACCGCGCCCGTAAATTTCCCCACTGGCCTTAGACCAACGGAAAACCACCCAAGGTGAAGACCCCGTTCCTTTGAACTGGTCTTTGTAAACCACCGCTTTGTCATTTTTGGAGATGACAATGTAATCGTATGCAACCTCATTTGGGCGCTCTGTGTTTCGCAGAGTGCATTCAATCAAGTCGCAATACTGCGTTTGGTTGGTCAGCATACGGGCCTGCATAGACGCAGGCATTTCTGCTCCCGGCCACATACGAGGAATGTCTTCGTGACGCATGCGCCGCGTCCGGTAGACCCCTTCTACCTCATCATTTGGACCAGCCTCCAAGTATACGTGAGGCAATGGTACCGCATTAAATCGAATTGGATGGTTTACGTCACCTTCTTCCACCAAAAGGCAACCCGTGCCAACAGCAAGGTCCATGAAGCTCTCATGGACTTCTTGGTTAAAGTTGCTGTTCTGCAAAACCTCGAAAATATACTCAGTTACGGACGACAGTTGCCGGTCTACTGCTTCACGCTGCTTTTCGGGAATCTCCTGTCCTGCCTTTAGGTCTGCCCAACGAGCAAAAGTTGGCACAAGACCTGACTGCAAACGAGATGAAAACTCCTGCACACCGACAACAGCAGTCTCATCAAAGATGCGATCTGTGCGGTCGCTTCCGCCCGTTTCCATATAGAAACTTTCTCGGGCAGGAAGGGTGTAGGTGTAACAGTCCTCGAACAGAGGAACCCAGTTTTCACGAATTGCACGAGCGCGCTCAAAGCGGCGCATATACAATTCTACTGGATCATCCGGCGCAGTCGGGTATGGGGGAGACTCAACAACCACCAAGCTATCCTAGCGTTGCGCGTTTAGTTTGATTATTTTCTTCAAAGCCAGCACCGCCAGCGCCGCCCGTAAACAGAGAAGCATATCCCAAACGACTGTTCCTCAAGCGATCCTCACGACGCTGCTCTGCGGCAGCGAGGTCGTCTTCCTTTCGCTTTAGTTCAGCAAGCTGTTGCTCCTGAATTTGTCTCTGACGGTCCAACTCTTCTTGGCTTGGACCGCTGGGCGCTTTTGGCTTCGACGGCATACACATTAACTGCTGCTCCATGTAAATTTATGAAATGGCTCTCTAAACTTTCCAAAAGGCGTTGCTGGCAGTATGTCAAAGCCTAGTTTTTCAAGCCACGCAATTGATTTTTTGTTTTCTTTCCAAACCCAGTTTTCTAGCTGGTCGTACATATCTTGCCACCCAAGCAAGACATGACGGGAATGCTTCATAAACCGCGTTTTATTTCGTAGGCTCCTTGGCTCCAAGAAGGAGTCCATTGTCTTAGAACCAAGGAGCCAGGGCACACCTCGTTTCTGGCCCAACGAGGAAACGCCCCATATGGCGGTTGGCTGCCCATCGTGAAGCCAAGTAAACGCATCACGTGAACAACGCACTGCGTCGTCTAGCGTTTCAGCAAAAGGTTTGCCGTTACAATAGTAGCACTCAAAGACATCGACTGGCCGAGCATTGCTTGCAATAGCCTTGATGTCAGCCTTTGTTGTGCGCCTGAATTCATCCATGTGTGCCAGAAATGCTGTTAAGGATAGTGTCCGCAACGCACATTAGCGGGCAAGGAAGCTAGCCCACGTTCGTGCCTTTTGTTTCTTGGGCTTACGATTAAACACATCGTAGTCCCGTTTAGCCTGAAAAGGCTGAGTTTTCTTCATCCCACCAAGAAGTTGTCGCCCTTCACCTGCGCCCAACAAAGCGTACTGCAATGCGTCATGGATATGCGAAAATTTATTTTTGAAGGGCCGGTCTTCATATCTGTCTCCAGATACAGACAGTCGGCGGTAATGATACCCACCCTGAAATCCCTTAATGATGCTTACGCATGTCGGGTCAATAACCAGCCCCGGAGAGCCATCAACCATACGCATTAGGCACTGATTAACGCTATCAAGACGCAAGGCAACATCATTCGATGGGGCAGGGCGAGCCTGCAGACCGACAGCGCGCAGGATTTGAAAGGGCGTTGTTTCATCTGTTTGCGCGCGCATATCGCCAGCAGGGTCGCCGTGTACGTATACGTTACAGGTTGGGAAAGTTGTGGCAATTTCGTGGCGAAGCAGCTCGGCAAAGCGAACTGTTCCCATGTCTACAGCCACTAGCTCCCTTACAATGGCCCAGCGCCCACGCGGCAACTGCAAGCAAAAAGCAGCAGCCGGAGTAAGGCCAAAGTCCAGCCCAACGTGTATCTCAGCGTTTTCAGGAATTTCTATAGCCTCTTTGGCTATATGAACCTTATCGTTGAACTGACTGTAGACGGGCTTGCCTTCTTCCACCATGCCCAGCCGGTTCATAACGTAGACATCAATCCATGAGCGCGTTTTGCCGCGGATGATGTTGGAATAATAATCCGGCTGCAGGTTGTTTACATTCTCTGCATCTAGATTCTTGTTGTAACCGGTGACATTGCCTTCTTTGTCACGGATTTCATCCATGCCAGACGGCTGTGTGTAGAACTCCCAGTTGTCAGGCTTGACCATCATCAAGGCTTCTTCCTGAGAGATGTAATCAGGAATAGGCGCATCACCTGCCATGATGGGCCACCAGTGGTCTTCTTCCGGGGCGTTTGTGTCTGCAATAACGCCGTACCACGTAGGACCGCCGTCACGCATAGACGGGAAGCGTCCTACACGCATCGTACAGGCGTCCACAATGGACTTAGGCACCTCACGTGCCTCGTTAATAAACACGCCGGTCAGTTCGAGCGACAGAAGCTTACGCACGTCTTCAGGGCGATCAAGAGCCAGGAATATAACTTCTGCCTCAATCTCGCCACGTTTGAGAAAGTGCGTGTAAGGCACAGACCAGTTAAACTTTCCCCAGACGCTTTCGGGAAACCAGTCTAGCCATGTTTTGATTGTCGTGGTTCGCAACTGCGGGTTGGTGTTGCGAATAACAGCCCAGCGCGTACGGCGCATGCCGTCTTTGTTCTTTTCCTGCATCATGGCTCGTCGCATGACTTCGATGCAGCAGGATACAGACTTTCCAGAGCCTACAGGGCCACGGATACCCCGAAAGAAGGTATCCGACTTCATAAATGTTTTTAGAGTTTCGCCGTCAGGCTTGTACTCAAGGGTAGCCATTATCGGTTATTAAACAAACTACGCCGACGCGCGGCTTCGCGGCTGAGAGACTGCGAGAAACGAGCGCCTTGCTTATAGTCCTTCACTCCGGGCAAAAGGATGTAATCCTTTGCTTTCATTGCGCGCTCACGCGCTTCTTCATCATTCATTTTTGTTAGTTTGCCATTAACCATCCGAATGGTGGGATACACCATCATGCCGTCCAGAGATGGGTCATAATGAGTTGCTGTCCGCATCGTCTCATTTTGACTTGTCATTGGAGTCTTCGGATTCCAGGCTCGTTTTAGCCATGCTGGCAGCTCAGAAGGAAGCATTTTGGCAAATTCTTCTTCCATCACCACTTGACCTTATCGGCCCAGTACGCCGCAGACATCTTGCCCCGGGCAATGTTCTTGCGATGCCTAGCCTTAAAGCTGGCGCGCTTCTTCTTCATCTTCTCGGACTCCCCGGCTTTAGGCTTGCCAGCAGTCTTAGCGCCCTGCTCGCCAAAGCGAATCAGTTTAACCTCGCCGGATGATGACCTTGCCACCACAACATGAGACTTTGTTGGGTGGTTGGGGGTGCGCTTGGGCTTATTGTAGCCGCTTACGCCAGCTCGAGCCAAACGAGGGTCTTTCTTGGTAGCCATTAGTTGACATAACCCCCGTCAACACCAGTGCGCACTAGCTGCGCGGCAGTCTCCGGCCCAAAGCTTTCAATGATGCGGTCAGCCTCATAGTCAGTGACCAGCTCGGTGGGGTGATAGCGCATATGAACCTTCCGAACTATTGTCCGCAAGCGGCGCAAATCAGCAACAGACAGCTCACTCACAAAGTTCCACGTCTGAGGCTTCGGGGCGTCTTCAGCGTCCATCCTAGCCCCTTTTCTTGCCCTTTCCACGGGCAAGCTTACCCTTTTTCGGGCCGTACCCCGCCTTCTTAGGCGACGACAAACCCATAGGCTTACGTGGCGTCTTAGCCATCAGTAACCGCCACTTGGAGCCTTCTGCGAATCCTTGTACCAAGGCGCATTCTTAACCATGTCGCCATCCATGCGAAACAGGTCTTTGGTCTTGTCACCAGACATAACCATACCCTTACGCATGTCAGGAGCAGGATTGTTGTGCGGAGCAGAACCCTTAGGCGCAGGGCGATTATATGATCCGGGGCTATACGGCATATCAGTTTCCTAACTCGTACCTTTTTGACTAAAAAAATTTATTTAGGTTTGCCAACAAAGGGGAAACGCACATTGAACCCTGAGAGCAAATAATGCCGGAGCAACACCACATCGTTCTAAAAGTCTTCGACTTTTTGGGGGCCCCTCTTCACTACGAATGGCCTAGGCTAGCCGAGGTCAATCTTGACCGAGATATCTCCTAGCACTTCGGCCTTCGTCCTATCCGGTGGCTTAAAACCAGTCCGGTCCAAGATGTCCTTCGACGCTTCGAGTTGAACGTACTCTGAGCGGGCTTCCGTAGCCAGCGTTACCATCCTCGCGGCTGCCCTTGCTGCATTGGTACCGAGATGCTCTGACACAGCCTTAAGAAGATACGCCTGAACATGCGGAAGCTTCAGGGTTTTCTGTGCCGCTACCCTCCCTCCTTCACTGTCCTTATACCCTGCCTGTACGGAGGCCTGTTTCACAGTACATCCGGTACTTACTAGCGTATCAACTAGAGCCATCTGCTTATCCGTTAAGACACGATCTGGAGACGCTTGCGATACCGCTTTTGCGACAACGTTATTCATATCGGATACCTCTTGGAACAAAGAGAGACACAGACTCATTTGCTTGTCAACGCACAGCCTATGCCTTTGATTAGGCTAGTGGAATTCTTCTTGTTTCACGCACACCGCCCCCTGCGGGGTCGATGCGCTATTTGTCGGATTAGTCTGCAGCCTTGCTGACTCTTCCCGCTCGAGCCTCGCTTCGCTGCGTTTTCTCGCTGCAATGCTCGCGCAATATGCACCAACAACTAGAGCCACAAGCGACTCGTTGCTTCGTCCCCTTCGGGGCCGGGCCCGTTCCGGTCCCTCTCGCACTCGCTGCTTGGCTCCCACCGAGCTTTCCTACTCCCCTCGTTGCTGGTTTGCGCCCACACACGCCCTACGTGCAAGCACTCCGGGCGCGTATCATACAAAATTGCTGTGTCAAGACTCCATTTTTTCCCAACCGTTTATCCTGTTGCTACTCCTGCCCCAGCTTATTGTCAGTCTGCTTCTTGCGACATCTTAGCTGTAAAAAAATGGCCCGCTTTCAGCGGCTTCGGTCCTGACACAGCACCGCTGCGCTATTTTGCACGATCTAGTGGGCAAACCAACAACAAGGTTGGCAACAAGGAGTTCAAGACATGACTAACTACTTTGACCTGATCGAAATTCTGGACGAAGACTTCGATGACGACGTTCTCATCGATCACATTCTTCTCGGCTTCAGGACTGAATCACACAAATTCTGGGACAGCTTCGATGACGACTCGCTCGCTGAACTTCAGACACATCTTACCGTTACTTCTGGAAAGGAACGCATCTGATGCCTGACTGGATCTATCCCATGCTTGCTGTTGCAACACCTTTTGGCGCTCTCTTGGGCGCTTTGTTCATTGCCATCTACCTTAACGAACGTGAAGGACTCTAGACATGACCCAGACCGCTACATTCCTCGACACTGTTGCTGAAACCGTCGACAATCTGCCTCGTGCTGACTACGAAATGCTCGAGCGCGCTGCCCGTCTCATCGTGGATGCCTTCTCTTCATACGGCGACCACGACGACTACAATCTCAAAGGCACTGCGTACAACCTCTACCCTCTCTGCTCCGGCCTGGACAACAAGGCCAAGCGGCTGCAGGCCCAAGCCGACAAATACAGCAACGACATCAATAGCGCTGCTGCCTCCACCACTGGCACGGAAATCGACGCTGGACGCCTTACTGACATCATTCTTCGCAAGGCTAACATCGACAACCAGATCAGCGATCTGTGTACCTTCCGCGATATGCTTGTGGACGCCATCGAGCATGGTACCGGCGAACGTTGGACTCCTTACGTCCCCACCAACTCCCAGTCTGGATCACCGGCTAGGGTGTCTGCTGACATTGCACAGCAACTCGCTAAGCGATTTGCCTAGCATCACCGGAGGGCGCTCTGCTTCGGCAGGGTGCCCTCCCCCTTTTTTCTCGCTCGCCACAGGGGTCCCGCGCGTTACCGCTCACCCGCATGGGTTACTGGAGTTCACAATGACCGACTCTCGCAAAGACAAACTGCACAATCTCGTGGACAAAGCTGAACCAATCATCGACCAGATTGACGACTACGCAACTACCACTTTTGGCTGGTTCAAGCCCATTGCATACATCATTGCTGCTGCACTTATTCTGAAATTCATCTTCAACTAACGGGGTCGCGGCGCATAGCGTCGCGCCTCCAGCTAGCCAAGGTCACCCGCAAGTTTCTAAACAAGGGAGTTTCCTATGATCTGTCCTGACTGTGACGAATTACGTCACCCAGATCGTCCTTGTCACTACAAGATGTCCGATGCTGAACGCCAACGCTACTACGTTCGAGCATACCAAGACGTAGAGGTTACATGCCCGTCCTGCAAAACTTGGGTCAACATCAACGCTGTCCGTGACAACAAAGACTACTGCCCCAAATGCAAGACGGAGCTTCAGTACTGCCTTGGCATATCTGGCAACCAATGGCTGGAAAGGAAAGAACGATGATGGGCCAAACCCGAATTGCACGAACCATTGGTGCGTTCGTGCTGTACTACTTGATTCTTATGATTGCATCTTTATGGGGCGCGCTGCTCGCAGGTGTCAATCCAACCATGATCCTGTCAATTGTATCCGCTCCATATTGGATACTCGTGATTCTCATCACAATCCAACTGACTAAAAGGGTTGGATAGTATGTTTGTAGTCATCAAGCCAGATCGAAACAAACTCGTTAACGCACTGGTGAACAGGTTCATAGACAATCTGTCAGTCGAGGACGCGATGGAATACATCGCCAATGATATGACCAATCACTACAACCGCATGACAATAGACGAGTTGCTACGAGAAATGGAGGGCTGAATTGACGGACCGACAAGACGCATACGAGCGCCGCTACGCAAGAGCAACCCATACCGTCGTGTGGCTAATGGATGATTCCAGCAGGAACTACACACCAGAGGAGGCCGCACATCTTGCGGCTTTCAGACACGGCCTCGGCCTTAACCAATACGGACAACTGGTCCGTGAAACCAGAGAACGCTACGAGGAGACAAACTAATCAAAAGAAAATACCAAGCTGTATACGATGCAGCGTGCGCCGCCTGTCCAGACTGCGCTGAACTTACTTACCAACAGTTTGTAAGGGTTCTAAGAACGTGGCTTGAAGACTCTTTTAAGCTCGACTACACGGCCAAGGATGGGGATGTCCTTGATCTCGTGAGACACATAACTTCTGTCAGTTGAGACAGGAACAATAAAAGGAGGTCTAAACAAATAAGGAGCCAACTCATAGTCTGGCCTAGCTAAAACAATATCATCTCTCTGATAAGCAATAGACTTATCGTAATCTATTGTTAGCGTATCGCCAGCGTATATGCCGTACTTGTTTAGTGTATCCGCACTGCAAATTATTTTAACAGTAAGCATCTTTCCACCGCTTGCAGAACTGCACAGTTACGCTGTATGAAGTCTTATGTTTGGATTTCTACAACAGCGTTGTGAAGAACAGGGGCTGTCTTTGTCTGACGTTGCCAAAGAGGTTGGCATATCTCCAACAACTATTTGGCGGTGGCAGAAAAACAAATACAACCCCCGTTGGTCAACGGTAGAAGCTATCTTGGCTTACCTTGATGATCGAAGAGTCTAAGGCATACCAATCACTCATAGATGCGCTGCGTGAGCGGCGCAAAGACCTTGGTATTAGCCAAAATGATTTAGATGAAATCATCGGAGTAACTCGCGGCCAAGTTGGCAAGTGGGAAGTGGGTGAACGCAAACCTCGCGCATTCTTGCTAGCTTGCTGGGCTGATGCACTAGACGCGGAGTTTACAATTAAATGACAACTGAACAAGCAGAACCTAAGACGATCCCCAGCAAACGCAAACGCAAATACCGAAATGTTCGAGTTGAATATGACGGCATCAAGTTTGATAGCAAACGTGAGTGCGCTCACTACCAGGACCTGAAAGTTCTAGAAGCTGCAGGAAAAATCTCGCAGCTTCGGGTTCACCCTAAAGACTTTCAAATCACTATCAACAACAAGCGCATATGCAGGTATGAGCCTGACTTCATCTTCTATGATGAAGAGCAAGGACGTTTCCGCATACAAGATGTGAAAGGAGTTATTACAGAATTGTTCAAGCTCAAGAAAAAGCTTGTTGAAGCAACCTACGACATCGAAGTGGAGATTGTTAAATGACTTCTACCGCTACTGTTCAGCTTTACTTGCAAAGCCTCGCCAAAGTTCGCCAATACTTGCAAGCCCTTGATGACGCTGCGCAAGAACTTGGTCGACTCACTCCAAACGAGTCGTTCGTAACGGAGTTAGAAGATTTCACCTCTAAACTTATCTTGAAAGCCAACCATGCCAACAAAAGAGTATATGAAAGCGGCTCTCTTTTCTTTGACGAAAAAAGCGACAAGTCATACAAATTCGACGTACCGATTAGTGAAGGAGAAGAGGCATCCCAGTAGAGCAGAATACAAAAAGTCAAAGGAAATCACCGATGCCATACGCCGATACACTCGGTGATTTTTTTTGCCTAGATCATTGCACTAATGCAATGTATACTGTTATCCCCAACGAAAGGGAGTCCAATGTACACATCATTACAACGCCTTAACGAACTTGCTCGCAAGATCGAAGAAGCAACGGTTGACATAAACAACAACATGGAAGCCGCTAACAATGGCGACACAACCGCACAAGTCGTCGTAATCAATCGTGAGTTTGAACGTGAAGATTACGTTCGTGCTTCTGACGAAATTAAAGACGCCCTTAAAGATATTATTCAGTACCTAGAAGAAAATGTTGACGGGGCAGACGATCTCATTGGTGACGCAATGGAAACACTAAAAGCGCTATCAACAGGTAGAGGTATCTAATGGCTCAGTATCATCTTGGCGGCAGTGCTGCCAATCAAATCAGTCAGGGCAATGCCTATGATGTTTGGCAGCGCGCAACTGGTCGCCTCGAAGACGAAGACCTTACCGACAGCATTGCAGTGCAACTCGGCATCTTCACTGAGCCTTTTAATATCAAGTGGTTCGAGAAGCAGTCTGGTTTAACAGTTACCCCCGAAGTCGAGCTTCACCACGACGAGTTTCCTTACTTTGTCGCCCACCTTGACGGCATGATTAAAGGATCAGGCAACGCACCGCTCGAGTGCAAGCACACCTCGTCCTATAACTACGCTGTTGCTGACTACTACTACGGTCAGCTTCAGTTCTACATCTGGATGGCAGACGCAGAAGAAGCACATCTGTCTGTCATTCACGGAAACACATATCGTCGTCAGCGCGTTGCACGTGACGAGGCGTTCCTAGACCCCTTGATCGACGCTATGCACCACGTAGCGCGCTGTATACAGGAAGACAGGCCACCATCTGAGCAACCCATAGCCGTCGAGCCCACAAGCGTTGTGCTGGACGACATGCGTGTTGTGGACATGAGCGCCAACAACGAGTGGGGTAGCGAGGCTGTGGAGTGGATAGAGATGCAGCCGTTCAAGAAACGCTTTGAGACAGCACAGCGACATCTCAAAGCTATTGTCCCTCAGGACGCTAGAGAAGCATACGGCAATGGCGTTCGCATTACTCGTGCAAAGAACAACAGTCTAACTGTCCGCGTGGACAACAAATACACGGAGGAAGACGAATGAGTTACGCAAGAAACAGCGACCCAGAGACAAGCTGGGAAGCAGCAGAGTCGCTTACATCTGACTACAAGAACCGAATCCGCGATGAAGTCCTGCAGTTTGCAACAGAGGCAGGGCCAGAAGGGTTTACAGACGTAGAGATGCAGCAGCATTTCAATGACTTTGGCAGTAGCTATCGCACTCGTCGTTCAGAGCTGTCAGCAGAAGGATTCATTGTCCCTACCACCCAACGTCGCAAGACGCCTTCTGGTCGCAACGCCATCGTTCACGTGCATCGAGTGTTTGTAACTGGCAATCAACAGCTATCTTTTATCTAAGGAGTTCGCATGACCGAAGTAAACCACATTGACGTTATGACAGAGGCTGACATACTGCTTGAAAAGCACGGTGTTCAGCAGCGCGGCGGCAAAAAATACCTGGAGGTTAAGCATCGCGTTACGGTATTCCGTCGCGCCTATGGTGCTAACCTTGGCATCGAAACAGAAGTAATCGACGCAGGTGACAAGTACGTTCGTGTTCGAGCTGTCATCCGCGACAAGCTTGGCAACATTGTTGCCTCGGGCCTTGCAGAAGAGGTGCGTGGCACTAGCCCTGTCAACAAAGGCAGTGCGCTAGAGAACTGCGAGACATCTGCCATCGGCCGCGCACTTGCCTGCTTTGGCCTGCATGGCGGTGAGTACGCAAGTCTCAACGAAATTGTTAACCATCAGGAAAAGGTTCGCAAGATTGACGAGCTAAACAAACTGGTTACGGAGGAACCAGCACAAAACACAACTACCCCGCTCGAGCGCTGCATCGAAGACATTGGCGGTGAAGTGTTCGAGGGTGTTAAAGCCCTAGAAGAAAAAGATCGTACTGTGTTTGACGATTTTGCCCGACAAGCTTTTTTCGTTATGGACAAGGAAATGGGAAGCGATGCTTTCCGAGACCTTGTTACGAACTACAAAGGTGCTTGCAAAGCCAATCAGGCTTTGAGCGAAGCGGTCAAACGCATCATCGAGTATTACAACTCACAGTTTGTTGCCCCTTCATTCTACAAAACAGAAGAGTAGGAGAACCCTATGGACGTAAATCGCATGATTATTGTTGGTCGCCTTGGCCGTGACCTCGAAATCAAAACAACCAAAAACGGCAAGCTTTTCGCAAAGCTAAGCGTTGCCACCAACAAGAGCCGCAAAGTAGGAGACAGCTATGAAGAAGAAACTACTTGGCACAACGTCGTTACCTTTCAAGAGCGCTTGGTCAAAATCCTGGATGGCAAACTCAGCAAGGGCGATATTGTCTACGTTGAAGGTACTCTATCTATCGGTGAGTATACTGATAACGATGGTGTTAAGCGTCGCAGCGTGTCTGTCGATGTTGGCTTCGATGGCACCATTGGTCGCATTTCAGGCAAGCAAGGCTCAGCGCCAGTCAACAGCGACTCATCCGGTTCGTCCGACGAACTGATTGAATGGTAATCAACACAAGGTAGGAGTCCAAACAATGCCTTTCGATAATCTTCCTTACGCAGAAAAAATTGCTCAGCACGGATTTGTTCCAGCAAACCACGCAGAGCCTCAGTTCTTTGACGTTGGCATCGAGCGTGTCTTTACCAATGACAATGACGGGCGTTACTGGCAGCGCGTCTACAACAAAGACAACAACGAAACGATTGAGATTCATTCGTCTCGTTACGGTCTTACTGACTACCGCGTGTCAACCGCAGCGTTGCTCGAATCACTCAACAGCAATCAGATCGATACCACTGACATGCACTTGTCGTTTGACATGACAAGCAATGGTGGCCGTCTGTTTGTGCAAGCACTGCTTCCTGCATACACCAGCCTCGAAGGCACACGCGCAGAAGCCCTGCGCATTATTATGTTCGACAGTTACGACGGCAGTTGCGCGTTTTCAATCCGTGCTGGACGTTACAAGTTTGTCTGTGCCAATCAGGCTGTGATTCCTTACTCCGGTGGCGAGTACGGTCACATTCAGGCGCGGCACACGACAAACATCATGGAGCGCACACCAGAAATCATTGATACTCTGCTGGGCGCTATCCATGATTTTGAGACAGTTCAGTCTCGTCGCGCCCATTGGGATGAGATTCGACTCGAAGCTGACCAAGCATACAAATTGTTGGCTTCGATGAAAGTCTCCAAATCTACGCGCGATCATATCTATCAGGAGTTTGTCCAGGATTTGTCTTGGAGCATGGCAGGTCTTGATGATTGCTTGACTACGTGGGCTACCCACTACAACAATCCCAATGTCAAAACCCAGATCGAGCGTCAGCATGCTGTTGCTGCTCTTGAAAGCGGCAAGAGCTGGCGCAGCTATGAACCGGAGCTAGCGAATGCCGCATGATCCTCGTGATCTTGCGTTCGAGGTACGGCTTCTGAGGGAAGCAATTGACGCTCTCTCAGAAGCCGTTGCCGAGGGCGCAAAAGTTGCCCAGCGTATTGCGTCAGAGCGCAAGCAAATCCAAGCATTGTTTGAGTCGTTTAACGCGCCTCAACCTGTTGCTGAGGTAAAACCTTCGTTAGAATTTGCTGTGCCAAAGGGGCAAATAGCTAAAGTGTTAGAAGCAGTTTGCCACCAATGGGACATTCCTGTTGAATTGGTGATGAGCGAGCTTCGAGGTCGCGGTGCCACGTACCCACGCTTTGCTTTTTGCCACATAGCTCACAAGCGACTTGGCCGTAGTTCTTCTTATGTTGCCGGTCTCCTAAATAGGGACCACACAACAATTCTTCACGCTTGCGAGAGAGCAGAGCAGTTAATGTCTAGCGACAAAGATTTTTCAAGCAAGTACTCTGCAGTCATGACTGCTCTGCAGGCTATGTATACGCCTACTTCGGATCAGATGAATTGACTGTGCAAATTTCAACGCCGATAGACAAGTAACCTATGGCGTCTACCCAGTGATCCTCAACCTTAGGGTCACCAACAGATAACCTACCTATTTTCATAAGAGCGAGCATGACCGGCACATCATGCTCGCTTATTTTTTTGCCAATGTAAGCGGACCATAGGGCAGCCACAACTTCTGCGTTGCGGTCTGCAGGCCCGTGTTGTGTCTCACGTTCTTTGGTTACTAGCGCAAGTGCTCGCTCTAACGCTTCATCCCGATACATCAATTAGTTCACCACGAAAACAAACGGTCCCGTCATCTACGACTGAGCAGATGTCAGGCCACAACAGTTGTCCGTCAACAATGGTCAGAACAACAAAGCCAGACCTCCAGTTCACGGGACCGTCTTCCGTGTAAAATGAGAACTGTGGGCCATAGGGGTCCGCTAGTGTACCGCTATCTACGCCCCATCGTACACCATTATAGTCCGACAATGGCGTAACCTTCAGCGAATGAAGATGCCCTGTCACCATTGTTTTGCCGGACCACAAAGCGTTGTTGTGCGTTGCGTGAATGCCGCCTTTGAAACGGTGCTTGATAACAATGCTGTCGTTTATCCAGACTGACCACGCGCTTTCCCAGTGGGGAAAATGGTCTTCAAAGCGAGTACCTTGCACAGACGAGTATTCAGGCACAGCATTAGAAAGGCGGGTAGCGAAACGAAGGTCGTGATTGCCAAGCGTATGAATAAGCAAAGAGGATTTAGGGGCAGCAGCGCGAACCTCGTCTAAACGCTCCTTGCAAACGTCAAGCTCTTCAGAAAGGGTCGGGCGTTCTTCCCAGCCAATGCGAGGGTGGCGACTAATAGAGGCCCCATCAAGAATGTCGCCGTTGTAGATAACGGCTTTGGGTTTTAGTTTTTTGATAAGGTGAACAAAAGCGCGGTGAGCAGTAGTTATTTCACCCGGCCAGTAATGAGCGTCCGAGGCAATTAAAATATCGCCATCAGGGATGTCGTAAGTTAATCGCTCAGCGTAACGCTGGTTGTATCCCGTAAGATATTCTTTTCGCGCAATTTTTGAATTTGTTTTCTTTTCCAGACGCGCGCGCCTAGCATAAACAGCTCGCTCGTTTATTCCGAGCATTCGAGCGGTTTCTCCTAAACCATGCTCTCGTATTAAATCAAGAAACTCATCCGCAGGAACTTTTCCGGGTGCGCCAGTCATAACTACCCCGCTGCAATTCGACTCGCCATTCGTTTTGCACGTTCTGGTGTTTGTCGGGCAAACCTAGAATCTAACAACTCTGCAGCAGCTAGCTCAAAGTCTTGAGCTTCTATTGCAGCAATGTGCTTTTTAAATTTTAGGTATCCGCCAAGCCCCATTTGAAAAACCAGCATAACTACTGTTTCTTTTATATTAGAACTGACGTTAGGCCAAAATGAAATTTGCCCACTACAGTTGTCCCAGACACGCTGTATATCGCGTTTTAAGAGCCACTGAGCCTCTTCTTCATCTATTCCGTACCCAACGCCTTCTTCAAGACAACGGCCAATGCCAACGGTCGTATAGCCTAGATGGTCTTTGTAGGAATAGCGTCGGTACCCTTCTTCTTGAGTTAAGACCTGGGCTATGCCTTCAATGTCGTAAACTTCATTCACGTTTATTTCTTTACCGCTTTGACGACGCCAGCGACAAGTGCGGGCGCAGTGTTTTTGAGGGCACTAATACCCCACACGCCGCCGACCATTGCGCCGTACATTTGAATATACCACTCGGGCATGGCACTTAGCGCCAGCGTGAAGTACGCCTCAACCGCAAGCGGGTCGAACAGCGCCCACACAAACGGCGCTGAAAACATCAAGAACGAAATGCGGCGCAGCCACTTGTCCTTGTCGGTAAGATTAGCCATTTCCCAGTCGTGATTGTTCGACTGCTTGTCGCGCAACAAGCGCGCGCGGTTCTCTTTCTCCGCTTTCTTAATTTCCTGCTCGCCTGCAACGTAATCTTTAACGCCGTTTACAATAGGGCCAAGCAGCGTCCCGATAATGCCGATCATGTCGCCTTCCTTTCGCTTGCTACAGGCGGATGCACGCCGTTGTGCAGCTTGTGCATACGCTCTGCCTCTGCCTTTAGGTAGGAGATGTCGGCAAGCATATTGGCCGTCTGCATGTGCTCTCGACGCAGCAACTCGGGAGCATTCATCTTGGCGATAATGTCAACGCGCTGCTTGATGACACTCTCGCCATTTTCTAGTCCGTCAATTCGCTGGTCGATCTTGCGTAGCCGTTGCTCAAGATCATGTAGCGTGTCTTGCATTGCCTTGATCTGCATCTTGCCGACAGCCGCAGCGCCAGCCACGCTAAACAAAATACCGCCAAGCGTGACGATCAACCTAATATCTATCGCGCCGTCCATGTTAGTGCGCTCTGCTGCGCCACCAATCGTGGATGCGGATGCACGTCCATACAATGCTGATTGCAGCAGCAATTGGCGGCAACCATTCGGCAAGCGTGCCGATCACAAGCGCAAGACTAGCCGCGTCGATTAGGTCTTTGTGAATGTCCATCACGCGACTCCATCTCGCTTGATTTTGCCGACCATGCTGGGCGCGGTACACCATTGCCCGTTGCGCTCAAACCATACCGTCCATGTATCACGCCCCAGATATAACCGCATTGCGACGCCGTTGCTTGTCTCTAATTCAAGTGCCAATTCCTCGCCCGCATTGCGCGCTGCCTTGTCCGCCGCCGTTACATCCGGCACGCACACAATCTGCTGCTGAGCGGAAAGCGGCGTTGCAAACAAGCACGCAACAATTGCGAGGATGCGCATCATCATGATGGCTTCGCAGGCCAGACCGGATTGGCAGGGTCAGTCGTGTTGGCAGGCAGATCGCGCAGCGCCTGCCGATAATCAACCCACACCTGAGGAAGCTGTATGCCCAAGCCGTCAGCGCTCGCGTCTACGGCGCGAAGGCTCACCCAGTCCGTCTCGGCCAGCAGGCGATCTCGCTCAGCGCGCAACTCGGCCCAAGCGCGGTCGGTTGCACCCGCAACCCACGCAGCATCCTGAGCGTCAGCCTCGGCTTCTTCTTCTGCGGTCAGCGGGTAGACGACGCCGTTAATGACTTTTGTTCGTGCCATGATTAAGCCCCTTTTAATCCGTACCACCAATAACGACCAGTAAAGGTGCCGGTAACGGCAGTCCACTTCATGCCGTCAATGACTGCATTGTCGCGCAGGGTGCCATACCCGTATGCAACGGCTGTTTTGCTGTAGTAATCCTCGGGATACCCAGCGTGCCAGAACACGCTGGAGTAGCAATCGCTAGCCCGAAAGCTGTGGAACTCAAACTTCGTGCCGCTCGTATGGTTGGGGTGGAAGAAAGTGAAACTGGGGTAGATATTGGACGTGTTGTAAGCTGAGTTAGTATAAGCGCTACCTGCCCCACTAACGCCAGTCAAAGCATGTCCGTAATTGGCGGAAAAATAAGTACCAGTCGCTTCCTCGCGGAAAGTAATTTGTATTCCGGCGGTTACATTTCCGGTTTCTTCGTATTCAAGAACGTACCGAATATAGTTGTCGTTAATATAAGACGACCCCTCAATAGCCAAGGATGAAGCTGCGGAGAGGGTGCCGCTCGTTATCAACTCATAATAGGCGGGAATACCCGTCAGAGATGCCGCGCTGCCGTCTGTGCGAAGCAGGTCGCCGGACCCGCTGCCCGCGTTGAGCGTAGCAGCAGTGCCCAGCGCAGTGCCGTCTAGCTTCGTGCCCGCCTCAAGGTTGACCTTGCCCGTACCATTGCCGGTCAGCGTTAGGTC
>Ga0181580_10000769_pt1 | contig 24587 bp, 21 predicted proteins | sample 071ome_23_FD_132413 | JGI IMG/M metagenome (GOLD analysis project Ga0181580, IMG submission 132413) | Coastal salt marsh microbial communities from the Groves Creek Marsh, Skidaway Island, Georgia - 071403BT metaG (megahit assembly) | ecosystem: Environmental > Aquatic > Marine > Intertidal... | reverse complement strand
GCTGGTCATCTCGATGCGCTATCACGGTGCAGTGGCGGCCGTTCTCACTCGGCGACGGGCGCTCCTGCTCGACTACTCCCCGAAGATGGCATCGTTCGCAGCCGATGTAGGCGACGGCGTGGCGTCCATCGATCCGACGGCACCTCCAGAGCAACTGCGTGCAGCTGCTCTGGCGCTCTTGGACGGACCACTCCCGGGTGACGTCTCGAATCGTGAACAACGCAGCGAAGTGAACCGCCAAGTGATCAGGAAGCTGGTCGCTGCCGCATCCGAGCGATGAGGTCGTCGGCGACGACTGCTGCCGGGGATGCTCGCCCAGACGGGCGAGGGTCTCGCCGGTAGCGTGCGGGGTCGGCAAAGAACTCCGTCACCACGGTCTGGTCGTAGTACGACATCACCACGCAACCGTCGAGTCCGTCGGGTCGTTCCGTTCTGGCACGCCAGAGCAGTGTGGGAACCCCGAGTACGGCACACTCCTCCTGAATCGATCCACCGTCGGTCACGACCCATGGGGCCGCAGCACATGCCTCGAGAAATTCGTCGTGGGGAAGGAGCGGTCCGACATCGGGCCCGGCTGCGAGGACCTCGTCCCAGCGATCTTGTGACTTCAACGCGCGCTCGGTCGGCGGATGCACGAGGAAGCGGGTCGAGCCAGAGGCGCTGGCCGTGCGAAGCAGTTCGATGAATCCGTCGACCCGCGAACCTCTGTGCAGATTCTCGACCCGATGGATGGCGATGATGCCCGGGCCCGTCACCTCCCGGTCGCCGGTCCCCACTGCGTGCACCACTGCGTCCATCGCCGTGTTTCCGGGCGTCTGCACGACGTCGCCCTTCAGCCGCATCGTTGCGATGTTTGCCGCCGCTTCATCGTTCGGGGGGTAGAGCACCGAGGAGAGGCGCATGACCACGATTCGGCTCAGTTCCTCGGGAAACGGTTGCAGCAGGTGAAAGCTGCGAAGGCCCGACTCCAGATGGGCCACCGGAACCCCTGCTCGCCTCGCCAGAAGGCTCGCAAGCAGTGTCGCCGGCGTGTCGCCGTGCACGAGGCAGATCGCCCAGTCGTCGTCTCCGAAGAGTTGGCGGCGAAGCGTCTTGCGACGCCGGACGAGCAGCTTCGCTACGCCTGCAGCCCACCGAACCACATCGGGGATCGTCTCTGCATCGCTGCCCTTCCCCAACCGGACTTCGGGCTCCTCGATCGCCAGTGGGGCTCGGAACGACCGGGACAGGCCGCCGTGCTGGCCGATGTCGATGATGCGGTAGGCGGTGCCGCGAGCGCTGAGTTCGCGCAGAACAGGCGCCGTCTTGATGTATTCGGCCTTCGTGGCGATCGCAGCATGGATCATGTCCGCTGTGCAGGAAGCGAGAGGTAGAGCAGCCTGGTCACTTCTCGTCTCATCTGCGCAATCCGCTCGAGCACCATGCCGATCGAGATCATGCCGAAACCGAGCAGGTACGCCACCGCCACTGCGATCAGGGTCGGTTGCCGTTCCACCAACCCGGTATCGAGGAAGTCGAGCACGATCGGCAACGCGACCACGGTTGCGGCAAAGACACAGGCCAGACCTGCGAGAGAGAAGGTGAGAAGTGGGCGCCAGTCGCGAAACAGGCGAAACATCCGCCGAAGGATTCGAAATCCGTCTCGCCAGGTCCCGAGCTTGGAGTGCGACCCGGTCGGGCGACTCGTGTACGCCGACTCGATCTCCACATGACGCAGATCGAGACTTGCCGCATGTGCGTTGAGATCGGTTTCGACCTCGAAACCCCGGGTGAGGACCGGGAAGGTCTTCACGAACCGTCGACTCAAGGCCCGGTAACCACTCAACGTATCGGTGAGACGAAGCCGGAAGAGCCGCTGGAACACAAAGGTCAACAGTTGATTGCCGATCGTGTGGCCACCGGGGAATGCGCTGCCGTCGGACACCCGTCTCGCAACCACCATGTCGACACCGTTGTCGAGCACCTCTGCGACCATCGCAGGTGCAGTCGCCGGATCGTAGGTGGCATCACCGTCGACCATGACGTAGCAGTCGGCGTCGACATCGGCGAGCAGTCGACGCAGCGCGCGACCCTTTCCGGGTTGTGGCTCTTCGATCACCCGGGCGCCGGCCGCACGGGCGAGCGACGCCGTCTGATCGTTCGAGCCGTTGTCGCAGACGATGATCGCAGCGTCCGGCATCGACCGTTGAAAACCCTCGACCACCTGACGAATCGTGATCGCCTCATCGCGACAGGGGATGACGATGGCGACGCTGGGGGCGGGGTCCTCCGGAGACATACCGTTCGTCACACTACTCGTCTCCTTCGACGGTCCGTCCTGGCTCACACGCAGCGGATCGCGAAACGGCGGGGCCTTCAGGCCCCGCCGTTCCACCAGATCGCTCGACCGTTCAGGTCGGTCGGGTCAGGACTCGCTCCCGGGGAGCGTGATCACATCGGCGCCGGCTGCGCTTTGGCCCGCAAGCCACTCGGCCAAGTCCTCCTCCTCGTCGGAGGAGTAGTAGGCCGGAGGCTCGTAGTCCGGCGCTTCGGTACGAATGTTGCGGTACTCCGCCATACCGGTACCGGCCGGGATCAGCTTGCCAATGATGATGTTCTCCTTGAGGCCGTGCAGCGAATCCGACTTGGACTCGATGGCCGCTTCGGTGAGCACCCGTGTGGTCTCTTGGAACGACGCAGCTGACAGCCACGAATCGGTCGCAAGTGACGCCTTGGTGATGCCCATCAGCATGGGACGGCCCTCGGCCGGCTTGCCGCCTTCCTCGACCACCTGACGGTTGGTGTCGGTGAAGAGCTTGCGATCGACCTGATAGCCGGGAAGGAAGTCGGTGTCGCCCGGCTCAGAGATCAGAATGCGCTTGGTCATCTGCCGCACGATCAGCTCGATGTGCTTGTCGTGAATCGACACGCCCTGATCGCGGTACACCTTCTGCACCTCGTTCACCAGGTACTCCTGCGTGGCGCGTACACCCTTGATCTCGAGCAATTCCTTCGGGTCGCGGGCACCCTCGACGATTGCATCGCCGGCCCGAACCTCTTGCCCATCGGTGACCTCGAGGCGGGTTCCCGAGGCGATCGTGTACTGATCTTCGTCGCCGTCGTCGGCGACGATCGTGATCTCGCGACCGCGACCGTCGTCTTCGCCCACTCGAACCACACCGGAGGTGCGGGCCAGGGTGGCCTTGCCCTTCGGAGTGCGAGCCTCGAACAGTTCGACCACGCGCGGCAGACCACCTGCGATGTCCTGCGCACCGGCGACGCCGCCGGTGTGGAAGGTCCGCATCGTCAGCTGGGTACCGGGCTCGCCGATCGACTGTGCGGCGATCACACCGACCGCTTCACCGAGTTCGATCGTGCCGCCGGTGGCCAACGACATGCCGTAGCTCGCCGACGAGATACCGAAGGCAGAATCGTCGGTGAGCGGCGAGAGCACTCGGACCCGAGTGACGCCTTCGTCATCGCGGAGGGCTTCGAGGTCATCATCACCGACCATGGTGCCGCGCTCGATCGTGCGACCATCACTGAGCTCGACGTCGTCGGCCAGAACCCGACCGAAGAGGCGCGACTCGAGGTGGGTGCGCTTGTTGGCGGTGTCAGGCATGACGTCTTCGATCCAGATGCCCGGAACGGGTCCGGTGCGGTCGAATGGGTCTTCCTCGTTGATGATGAGTTCCTGGGCCACGTCGACGAGGCGACGGGTGAGATAGCCGGAGTCGGCGGTACGCAGCGCCGTGTCGACAAGACCCTTGCGGGCGCCGGGCGTGGCGATGAAATACTCGAGCATCTTCAGCCCTTCGCGGAAGTTGCTCTTGATCGGGCGGGGGATCATGTCGCCACGGGGGTTGGCGACAAGACCACGCATACCGGCGATCTGACGGACCTGCATCATGTTTCCGCGAGCACCCGAATCGACCATCATGTTGACCGGGTTGAACTGCTGGCTCTCGAGTCCGTCCTTCATCCGGTTGGTGACTTCTTCGGTCGCCTCGGACCAGACCTCGACCTCCATCTGCCGACGTTCACCGTCGGTGATGATGCCGCGACGGAACTGCTGCTCGATCTTGTCGGCCTGCTTCTCGTGACGGTCGAGAATCTCGCCCTTCTCCGTCGGGGTCGCAACGTCGTCGATCGAGACCGTGAGACCCGACTTCATTGCGAAATGGAAGCAGAGGTCCTTGATCGCATCGAGGCTGACCGCGACGGCTTGCTTGTCGAAACCACGAGCGAGCGTGTCGACGATGGTGCCCATCTCCTTCTTGCTGATCTTCGCGTTGACGTACGGGTAGTCGACCGGAAGGGTCTCGTTGAAGAAGACTCGACCCACCGTGGTTTGCTCGTACTGCGCAGCCGCACCATTGGCGGGACTGATCATGAGATCGGGAATACGGAACTGGATCGGCGCGTGAACCGCAACGTCTCCTCGCTCATAGGCGGCGGTCAATTCGTCGACGTCACGGAATACGCGACCGGCACCGGTGGCGTCCTCGACCAGATCGGTGAGGTAGTACGCACCGATGATCATGTCCTGGGTCGGCGTGACCAACGGCCGACCGTTTGCAGGGCTGAGCACATTGTTCGCGCTGAGCATGAGCACGCGCGCCTCGGCTTGAGCCTCGGCCGACAGGGGCAGGTGCACTGCCATCTGATCGCCGTCGAAGTCGGCGTTGAACGCCGTGCAGACCAGCGGATGCAGGTTGATCGCCTTGCCCTCGACGAGCACCGGCTCGAAGGCCTGAATGCCGAGCCGGTGCAGCGTTGGCGCCCGGTTGAGGAGCACCGGATGCTCCTTGATGACATCCTCCAGCACGTCCCACACCTGCGGTCGGCGACGCTCGACCATCCGCTTGGCCGACTTGATGTTCTGGGCGAGTTCTTCATCGACCAGGCGCTTCATCACGAACGGCTTGAAGAGCTCGAGCGCCATGATCTTGGGCAGACCGCACTGGTGGAACTTGAGCGTCGGGCCGACGACGATGACCGAACGGCCCGAATAGTCGACCCGCTTTCCGAGCAGGTTCTGACGGAAGCGGCCCTGCTTGCCTTTGAGCATGTCGGACAGCGACTTGAGCGGCCGGTTCCCGGGACCGGTGACCGGACGACCGCGGCGACCGTTGTCGAACAGTGCGTCGACCGCCTCCTGGAGCATCCGCTTTTCGTTGTTGACGATGATCTCGGGTGCACCAAGGTCGAGGAGACGCTTCAACCGGTTGTTGCGGTTGATGACGCGACGGTACAGATCATTGAGATCAGAAGTGGCAAAGCGACCACCGTCGAGCTGCACCATCGGACGAAGTTCCGGCGGAATCACCGGAACGACATCGAGGATCATCGCTCGTGGATCGTTGATCCGACGCCCATACTCGTCACGGCGGTTGAAGGCGGCGACGATCTTGAGGCGCTTGATGGCCTTCTGCTTGCGCTGCGCGCTGAGACCCTTCTCCCCTTCGGGTGGATCGATCTGGGTGCGGAGCTTCTGCTCTTCGTCGTCGAAATCGAGGTGCTCGACGAGGCGGGCGATGGCATCAGCACCCATGCCACCGTCGAAGTAGTCACCCCATCGGTCCTGGAGCTCGCGCCACAGCATCTCGTCTTCGATGATCTGGCGACCGTGCATGGACTTGAACTCGTCCCAGGCCCGATCGAGGATCTCCTTTTCGAACTCGAACTGTTCGCGGATTTCGGCCAGGTCCTTGTCGGCCTGCCGGCGAGCCGCCTTCAGCTCGGTGTCCTTGGCGCCCTCGCCCTCGAGTTCGGCAAGTTCGGCCTCGAGTTCCTCACTCCGACGGGCCAAGTCGAGCTCCATGTCGCCGTCGATCGCGGCGCGCTCACCGATGACATCGGCCTCGAGCGACGGAAGATCGGCATCTCGACGCTCCTCGTCGACGGAGATCACGAGGTTGGCTGCGAAGTAAATGACCTTCTCGAGCTGCTTGGCCTTGAGTTCTTCCTTGGGCTCGGTGCCCATGAGCAGATATGCGAGCCAGGAGCGGGTCCCACGCAGGTACCAGATGTGCACAGCAGGCGCAGCCAACTCGATGTGGCCCATACGCTCGCGCCGAACTTTCGAGCGGGTGACTTCCACACCGCAGCGCTCACAGATGATGCCCTTGAACCGAACACGCTTGTACTTGCCACAGGTGCACTCCCAGTCCTTCGTCGGACCGAAGATCTTCTCGCAGAAGAGTCCGTCCTTTTCGGGCTTGAGCGTGCGGTAGTTGATGGTCTCGGGCTTCTTCACCTCACCGTTGGACCACATGCGAATCGAATCGGCGGTGGCGAGCCCGATCTTCAGGTTGGAGAAGTCGTTTACGTCGAGCATTGGTTACTCCCTCTTCTTCTCTCTGGCCTCAGCCACGGGCTGCGCGAGCAGCGGCACGGGCAGCGTCTTCCTCGTCGGATCCGCGTTCGGGTCGCTGGAGGTCGATGCCCAGCTCCTCGACCGTTCGGAACGTCTCCTCGTCGAGCTCCCGCATCTCGATCTCTTGGCCGTCTTTCGAGAGCACCTCGACGTTGAGACACAGTGCCTGCATCTCCTTGATGAGCACCTTGAACGACTCGGGAATGCCTGGCTCCGGAATGTTCTCACCCTTGACGATTGCCTCGTAGACCTTCACACGGCCGAGAACATCGTCGGACTTGATGGTGAGCAACTCCTGCAACAGGTAAGCCGCACCGTAGGCCTCGAGCGCCCACACCTCCATCTCGCCGAACCGCTGACCACCGAACTGCGCCTTCCCGCCGAGCGGCTGCTGCGTGATCATCGAGTACGGGCCGGTCGAGCGGGCGTGGATCTTGTCGTCGACCAGGTGGGCGAGCTTCAAGATGTAGACGTACCCGGTCATGATCGGGTTGTCGAAGGCCTCACCGGTGCGCCCGTTGTAGAGGACCTGTTTGCCATCGTCTTGGATCAAACGGGTCTCGCCATCGGTCGACTCTGGGTTGAGGTTCTTCAAGATGTCGACGATCACGGGCTTGTCGCCGGCGAGTTCTTTCTCGTCCCACTTCGCACCGTCGAACACCGGGGTCGCGATGAAGGTCGACGGGGTGGTGGTCGGACGTGTCTTGGACTCGGTTCCGCGAATCGGCACATCGCCGACTGCTTCACCGTCGATGTCCCAGCCCCAACGGGCTGCGTAGCCGAGGTGGGCCTCCAGCACCTGCCCGACATTCATGCGCGAGGGCACACCGAGCGGGTTCAAAATGATGTCCACGGGCTGACCGTCGGCGGTGTAGGGCATGTCCTCGATCGGCAGGATCCGCGAAATGACGCCCTTGTTGCCGTGACGACCGGCGAGCTTGTCGCCCACGCTGATCTTGCGCTTCTGGGCGACATAGACCCTGACGAGCTGGTTCACGCCGGGATTCAACTCGTGAGAGTCGTCACGATTGAAGACCTTGACGTCGATGACCTTGCCGACCTCACCGTGCGGAACCTTCATCGAGGTGTCGCGCACCTCCCGGGCCTTCTCGCCGAAGATGGCCCGCAGCAGTCGCTCTTCAGGGGTCAGTTCGGTTTCACCCTTCGGGGTGACCTTGCCCACGAGGACGTCACCCGGGCCAACTTCGGCTCCGATGCGGATGATGCCGCGCTCATCGAGGTCGGCGAGAATCTCCTCACTCAGGTTGGGGATGTCCCGCGTGATCTCCTCGGGCCCGAGCTTCGTGTCGCGCGCATCGATCTCGTGCTCCTTGATGTGAATCGACGTCAGCACGTCGTCCTTCACCAGACGCTCGGAGAGGATGATGGCGTCCTCGAAGTTGTAGCCCTCCCACGGCATGAAGGCGACGAGCAGGTTCTTCCCGAGCGCGAGTTCACCCAGGTCGGTCGACGGTCCGTCGGCGAGCAGTTGGCCTTTCTTCACCTTGTCACCGGCGGCCACACGGATCTTCTGATTGATGCAGGAGTCTTGGTTGGACCGGGCGAACTTCTTGAGTCGAATCGTCTGCTGCCCGAGCTTCTTGTAGTCGACGATGATGTGGTCGCCGTCGAGTTCGACGATCGTGCCGTCATCTTCGGCCAACACCATGTCGGCAGCATCGGAGGCACAACGGGCCTCGATGCCGGTCCCGATGTACGGCGCTTCCGCCCGCAACAGCGGGACAGCCTGGCGCTGCATGTTGGCGCCCATGAGGGCCCGGTTGGCGTCGTCGTGTTCGAGGAACGGGATCAGCGCAGTGGCAACCGAGATGATCTGCTTGGGCGAGACGTCCATCATCTGGACTTCGTCGGGCGGCACCGAGGAGATCTCGGTGGTGGCGCCGAAGAACACTTCCTGTTCCAGCTGCAACCGAAGATCCTGGAGACTCGCAGCCTGGGGCGAACGTCGCACCAGCACGCGGTCGTTGACGAACGCGCCGTTCTTGTCGAGCGGGGCATTCGCCTGCGCAACGACGTACTCCTCTTCTTCGTCGGCGGTCAGGTAGACGATCTCGTCCGTGACCTTGCCGTTCTTCACCACTCGGTAGGGCGATTCGATGAAGCCGAACGGGTTCACGCGAGCGAACGATGCCAAACCGCCGATCAGGCCGATGTTGGGTCCTTCCGGTGTTTCGATCGGGCACATGCGGCCGTAGTGAGAGAAGTGGACGTCACGGACTTCGAAACCGGCCCGCTCACGGGACAGGCCTCCCGGACCGAGTGCCGAGAGCCGGCGACGGTGCGTAAGCCCCGACAGCGGGTTGACCTGGTCCATGAACTGTGAGAGCTGGGACGTACCGAAGAACTCCTTGATTGCAGCCACGACCGGGCGGATGTTGATCAGGGTCTGCGGCGTGATCGCCTCGACGTCCTGCGTGGTCATGCGCTCACGCACGACGCGCTCCATCCGGCTGAGACCGATACGCACCTGATTCTGGATCAGCTCACCCACACTGCGGATGCGGCGGTTGGCGAAATGGTCTTGGTCGTCGAGGCGGTATCCCGGCTCACCCTTGGCGAGGTTCAGCAGGTACGTGGTTGCAGCGAGCATCTCGGCCTGCGCGAGAACCGACTGGCTCGGATCCGGGCGTTCCAGATCGAGGCCGAACTGCTGCTGGAGGAAGTCGAGCTCAGGCCCGAGCTTGCGGTTGAGCTTGTAACGACCGACCCTGCTGAGGTCATAGCGACGAGGCTCGAAGAAGGCGTTGCGGAAGTAGGCCCGGGCCGACTCCACGGTCGGCGGCTCGCCCGGACGGGCCCGCTTGTAAATCTCGAGCAGGGACTCTTCCTGGGTGGGGGCGATCTCCCGGTCCTTCTCCCACTGCCCTTCGAGGAAGTCGAAGTGCTGGACGAAGCGGTCGAGGAACCCTGGCTCGTTCTCCTCGTCATACCCGAGAGCGCGCAGGAGGGTGAACAGCGAGATGCGGCGTTTGCGCGCAACACGAGCTCCGGCGGTGACGTCCTTGCCCGGCTTCTGCTCGACGTCCATTTCGATCCACTCCCCCCGATAGGGATGGATCGTTCCGGTGACGAGCTGATGCTTGCTGAGATTCCGGAGGCGGAAGCGCTCACCCGGCTGGAAGATGACACCGGGGGAGCGCACGAGCTGCGACACGACGACTCGTTCGGTGCCGTTGATGATGAACGTCCCCTTGTCGGTCATCATGGGGAAGTCACCCATGAAGACCGTCTGCTCCTTGATCTCGCCGGTGTTGGCGTTCATGAAACGGGCGCGCACGAAGATCGGCGCGCTGTAGGTCATGTCCTTTTCCTTGCACTCTTCGACCGAGTGCTTCGGCGGCGGGCGCAGATCCTCGTCATCGGGATCGAACTCCAACTCGAGCTGAAGTGTCTCGGTGAAGTCTTTGATGGGCGAGATATCCCGGAAGGTCTGAGCAAGACCTTCGTCGAGGAGCCAGGTGAAGCTCTCCCGTTGGATGGCGATGAGGTCAGGAAGTTCGAGGACTTCCTCCAAGTTGCCGAATGAGTACCGTTCGCGTTGCGCAGCGCGTGTGGTCACGAGGACTCCTGAGGAATCGTGGAAAGGGACGCCAAACGGCCGCCGAAGCGCGACGAACCACTCAGGAGAGAGTGGGGAGAAGCGCGACGACGACCACGTTACGACTTAGACTAGCCGCGCCCCGAGGCTCTTAGCAACTCACAGGCAACCTTGCAAGCACCCCCTTCGATTCGGCGGTGCTTCGATTGGGGCCCTCAGGGCCGCAACATTCGCGAACAGTAGGAAACCATCTCGGATCGGTCAAGGGGTTCCGCAATCAGCAACCTGACTGTCATATCCGTTCGCGCCTGATTTTCATGGCTGCGTGAAGCGGAGACGTTCTCGTGCCGATGCTTGGATGCCAGCATCGAGCCCGAGGTGTTCGAAGTAGCCAGGGTGGTCGTTCCACCGATCGCGTATGCCGTCGAGCGTCATCCGCATCACCGGACGGGGTGAACCGAGCATCGCATCGAGATCGAACATGGCGGGGTCGTGCCCTGCGTTGCGCAACTCGGTCGAGAAATGATCGATCCGCCCCTGGGGCTGATGCTGGGCCGAGATCTCGTAGTCGTCGAGCACGTACGAGTCGGCGACGCCGGCGATCGCCAGCATCGTCATGGCAGTGATACCCGTGCGATCTTTCCCAGCGGTGCAGTGGAAGAGAATCTTCTCACCGTTGGCCACCGCCTCGACCATCGTCTTCAGGTAGCCGGTGAACGACTCGAGCATTCGAAGGTAGCCATCGGCCATGTCAGCCCTGGTGTAGCTCGTGATATCGCCGTCGAGGATACGTTCGAACAACCCTTTCGGCATCGCAACCTGACTCGACATCGGCAGGTGGACGACGTCGACCTCGTCGGGCAGCCGGTTCGGGTTGTTGTCGACCTCGCTGTGGGTACGAAGATCGAAGACCTTCGAGATCCCGAGCATGCGGATCCGCTCGAGGTCGGCGCCGGAGGTTTCGTCGAGGCGGGCGCTGCGAAACACCTGGCCCCACCGGGTTTCATCACCGTCGACGGTGGGATAGCCGCCGAGGTCACGGAAGTTCCGAACACCATCCATGAACACGAGCCGTTCGGCTGCGACGGTGAAACCCCGCCCCGGGTCGAACAGGTGGACGTATGGCCGCCCGACCCGCGAAACGCTGACCTGGCCCGGCCCGTCGGGCTTGCGGACATCTGTGCCGGCGTCGATCGGGTCATCGGAGACAAAGACCGACACGTCCCGGCCCCCCCGCCACGTCACCAGCAGCTCGTCGCCGACGGGCCAGGCATTCACATGAGAGATCGGGGCAGACTCGTTGTTCGTCACAGTCGCACCCTAGGCGCGACGAAACCGGCCCCGTGAGGCCGGTTTCGCACGTGCTGATCATCCCACTGCGTGTGCAGTGGAATCAGAACTACTGGAGTTCGACGGTGCCGCCAGCAGCTTCGATGGCTTCCTTGGCCTTCTCGGCATCGTCCTTCGAGGCGCCCTCGAGGATCGGCTTCGGTGCGTTGTCGACGAGCTCCTTGGCTTCCTTCAGACCGAGACTGGTGAGGCCACGGACTTCCTTGATCACCTGGATCTTCTTGTCGCCGGCAGCGGTCAGAACGACGTCGAAGGAGTCCTTCTCCTCGGCCTCGCCACCACCGTCGCCACCACCGGCTGCAGGGGCAGCCATAACCGCAGCAGGTGCGGCGGCAGTGACATCGAAACGCTCTTCGAATGCCTTCTTCAGTTCGCTCAGCTCGAGAACGGTCATCGAACCGATCGCGTCGAGAATCTCTTCAGTCGTAGCCATGGCTACTCCTCCTCTTCAGTGTTGTCGCCGTCGGTTTCGCCGGCGTCGGCGGGTTCTTCGTCACCGACGGGTTCGTCGGTGGCAGTTGCCTCAGCGGACGCTTCGGCGGGGGTCTCGTCGGCCGGGTCGGCCAAATCGGATGGATCAGCGGCAGGCGCTTCACCAGCGCCTCCCTTTTCGATGAGCGCTTGGAGCGCGTACGAGAACTCTCGGGGCACGGCGTCGAGCAGGTTGACGAACTCGGCAAGCGGGGCTTGCAAGAGACCGGCAATCTGGCTGAGCAGGACCTCGCGGGACGGAAGCTCGGCCAACGCCTTGATGTCGTCAGCACTCAACACCACGCCGTCGAGTACGCCGCCCTTGAGCACGAGCTTGTCGTTGCCCTTGGCGAACTCCTTGAGCGCCTTGGCCACAGCCGCTGCGTCACCTGGGGCGCCATCGGCACCGGCATTGACGAACGCAATTGCGGTCGGGCCGCTCAGCATCTCGTCGGCAATCTCGATTCCGGCATCAGCTGCTGCAATCCGAACGAGGTTGTTCTTGTAAATCTTGTATTCGCCACCGGCATCGCGGAGCGCCTTGCGCAGCTCGGCAAGTTGCGGCACGTTCAGCCCGCGGTACTCGGTGAGGAGGGCACCGTCTGCTTCGTCGAGCTTCGATCGAACCTCGTCGACGACGGCGACCTTTTCTGGTCTCGGGTCTTCCATCTCACCTCCTTTTTCTTTGTCGGGTTCCTCTCCGACGGAAAAGAACAGTGGGCGCCCACCGAATCGGCAAGCGCCCGCTCCGCCGCCCGAAGACGCCGGTCAGAGGTGCTCTCCTCGTCCGGCGAGCCAAGGCTCATTGGTTCTGCAAAGCAGAGCACCGGAGGTCTTCGGTGAACAAAGATCAGTTGTGTCCGAAAGGATAGGGCCGTCGACCGGAAATCGAAACGGGTCAGGCGTCCGAACCGGTAATCCCGGCGGGCTCGATGCGAACACCGGGGCCCATGGTCGAGGACACGACGACCTTCTTCACGTACTTGCCTTTGGCCGAGGCTGGTTTGACTCGCTCGAGTTCGCCCACGAGGGCTCGAAGGTTCGTGAGCAACGCAGCGTCATCGAAGCTGACCTTGCCGATCGGCACATGGACGTTGGCGAACCGATCGGTGCGGTACTCGACCATGCCCCCCTTGAACTCGTTGATGGCCTTCACCACGTCGGGGGTCACCGTGCCGGTCTTCGGGTTCGGCATGAGCCCGCGCGGGCCGAGGACTCGGCCGAGCTTGCCGACCGTGGGCATCATGTCGGGGGTCGCGATCGCGATGTCGAAATCGGTCATGCCACCCTCCACCTCAGCGGCGAGATCATCGGCGCCGACATGCTCGGCGCCGGCTTCACGGGCCGCGGTTGCCGCTTCGCCCTGGGCGAAGACTGCAACGCGAACGTCCTTACCAGTGCCGGACGGAAGCGCCACCGTGCCGCGGATCATCTGATCGGCCTTTCGCGGGTCGACGCCAAGGCACACCACGACGTCGACGGTCTCGTCGAACTTCTTCGTGCCGAACGATTTCACGATGCGTATGGCTTCGCTGTCGGAGTGCAACCGGTCGCGGTCATAGGTGCGGGTGTTGTCGGTGTACTGCTTGCTCTTCGCCATGGAGTGGCTCCCTCTGTGTTCACGCCGCCCGGCGAGGTCGTCCGGTACGAGCGCTGGGCCGACTTGGCCCGTAGTTCTTGTCCTCTCGGAGGAACCACCCCCCGAACGGATCTGTGGTTCAGATGACCTTGATACCCATCGATCGGGCGGTGCCTGCGACCTGCTGTTTGGCTCCCTCGAGGTCGATCGCATTCAGATCGGGCATCTTGAGTTCTGCGATCTCGGTCACCTGCGCATCGGTGATGGAGCCGGCGACTTCGCGTCCGGGGTCGTTGGCCGCTTTCTCGAGGCCTGCAGCCTGACGAATCAGGAACGGGGTAGGCGGGGTCTTGAGAACGAACGAGAAGGACCGATCCTCATAGATCGTGATCTCGACCGGCACGATCTGCCCGCGCTTGTCCTCTGTCTTTGCGTTGTAATCCTTGCAAAAATCCATGATCGCGACACCGTGCGGACCGAGTGCCGTGCCGACGGGCGGTGCAGGCGACGCCTGCCCGGCGGGGATCTGGATCTTGACGACAGCAGCGACCTGCTTCTTGGCCATGGGTGTTTCCTCGCGAGAACTGTGGGCCCGTCATTCTGGGCCGGATACGAACGCGCGCCAACCTGCGCGCTAGGAGATTTGGCGGCCCGAGCGAGCGCCGCCGCTGATCAAAGTCGGGCGACCTGCGCGAACTCGAGCTCGACCGGGGTCTCGCGACCAAAGATGTTGACCAGCACCTTGACCTTCAGCTGGTCCTCGTTGATCTCGATGATTTCACCCGAGAAGTCGGCGAACGGACCTTCTTTGACCCGCACGGTCTCGCCCATGTCGTACTCGAACATCGGCTTGGACTTCTTGGTGGCCTCTTGCGTGCGGTCCGCTTCGACACCGAGGAAGTTCTCGACGTCACGGCGTCGCATTGGCGAAGGCTTCCCGCCCTGGTTGACGAACCCCGTCACGCCCGGCGTGTTGCGGATGACGTACCAGGCGTCGTCGTCGAGCGTCGTCCGACACAGGAGGTAGCCCGGGAAAAGCTTCTTCTCGGTCATCACCTTCTTGCCGTTCTTGAACTCGGGAATTTCACGAGTCGGGATGACGACTTCGTGGATGCGATCCTCCATGTTCATCGACGCAGTGCGGGCTTCGAGATTCTGCTTGACCTTCTTTTCGTAGCCCGACTGGGTGTGGAGCACGAACCAGCGGCCCGGCCGGTCGTAGGGGCTGACGTAGCGTTCCTCGGCGCCATCGGCACCGGCGAGAAGCTCGTCTTCGTCGATGACGTCGACGTCACCGTCGGCGGAGTCGCCTGCTGCGCCACCAGTCCATTCGTTTGCGAGTCCTGCCCCAACCGGAGCGGTCGAAGCGGACGTTGCCGTCTCGGGCACGGTGTCCTCGCCAGCATCGGGAGTGTGTTCTTCGGTGGTGAAGTCGTCAGTCATGATCTCTGTTCGAAAAGTTCGAGGATGAAGGTCGAGAACAGCCAGTCGAGGCCGTAGATCAAGGCCCCCATGAACACGATCGTCACGAGCACGACGATCGAATAGTTGACGGTCTCTTCACGGGTCGGCCACGCGACCTTGCGGAGCTCGGCCCGCACTTCGCGCAGGAACTGGCCGAAGCTGGCACGTTCGCGCGGCGCAGCCGGCTCTTTGCGAGCGCGTACGGGCGCGCCGTCGGCATCGATCTCGCCCTGTTTTTGGAGCATTCGTTTTTGCTGCCGGTTCATCGACATGATGCAAATCCTTGGATGTGTGCGGGGCCTCGCCGGACGACGAAACCTCCATGGCAGGGGCGGAGGGACTCGAACCCCCAACCGCCGGTTTTGGAGACCGGTGCTCTACCAATTGAGCCACGCCCCTGAGAACGATCTCTGAGGCTACCACCGCGATCGACGGGCGAAACCTGCGAGAATCGGCAAGGAGCGAGCGTTCAACCAGCCGGTCGGAGCACGCGACGGTGGCGAGCCGCGAGAACGATGACCCCCGCTGCGGCGGCAATACTGCCGATCGTGGCTGCCGCCGCCACCGGAACCCGCGCCGCTGGACGACCGTCGGCAACGTCGAGCCGAGCGAGAATCTCACCCTCGAGTTGTGGCGAAACGATCACGGGATGATCGGCAAGACTGCGCAGCGTCCGACGCAGCCGGCGATACCCGGCGACCTCGGCCTGACACCGCAGGCATGACTCGACATGGGCACCGACAGCGGGGCTGAGCACGTACTGCTCGTCGACTGCGGCGAGGTCGTCGGCAACTGCGTCGCAGGCAGCCGGGCGGGATTCAGACAGCATGGAGGTTCTCTCCGGGAAGTGGGAAGACCTGCTCGCGCAGACGTCGACGAGCTCGATGAAGTCGGACCTTGGCCGCACTCACCGAGATACCGAGTTCGTCGGCGATCGCCTCGTGCGGCAAGTCGTAGACGTCTCGCAACACGATCACCGAACGAAGCCGAGGTGGAAGATCGTGGATCGCGGCGTCGAGCGCCTGCCGGAGCGCAGTCGCCTCCACCGCTTGCTCGGGATCCCTGTCGGGATGGGCTTCGACGACATCGTCGTCGAAGAGCACCTCGGTGCGCTGGCGGCCCTTGCGTGAGTTGAAGGTGGAGGCGCAGTTGGCGACGATGCGATAGAGCCAGGTGCTGAAGCGAGCATCACCTCGAAATCGGCTGATGCTTCGATAGGCCCGAAGGTAAGCGTCTTGTACCACGTCGGATGCATCCTCTTCGTTGCCGGTGAGCCGGAACGCCAACCCGAATGCATCGCGATGGGTGAGCCTGACCAGTTCGTCGAACGCTTCGCGCTCGCCGGCGACAGCCCGCTCGACCAGTGCGGTCATGGCGGGATCAGCAGTATTGGACCTCTCGAACCGGCCCGGGTTACGTGACGGGTCTGTGACGATGTGGAGACGATGTGGTGCTCGTGTCATCGACACCGTCTCCTTTGTGGTCTCGAGAGCCTGGTAGCGACGGACAGATTCGAACTGTCGACCTCTCGATTATGAGTCGAGCGCTCTCACCAACTGAGCTACGTCGCCATGGTTCGTACGACGAGTCGAACCGACGAGCTCCCTGTCAGAATTGAACTGACGACCTTCTCCTTACCATGGAGACGCTCTGCCGACTGAGCTAAGGGAGCAGGCCTCCGAACGAGCGCTCGGAGCGACGGCAATGATGCCACGCAGCGGTCGGGTTCCCAACCCGACAGCCGGCCTCGACCCTGTTGCCCCCCGCCGACACAGCCAGGGTGGCGTCGGGAAGCGTTACTCTCTCGACCACATCGACTCAAGTTCTGGTCGGCCCGGCCGAAAGGATCCCTATGCGATTCGAACGTCTAGTCATCGATGCCGATGAGACGGCGTTCGCATTGGATTTCCACCCCAAGCTCACCATCATCCCGGGCGTCGGGCAACTCGAGCGAGAGGGCCTGATCAACGAGTTGGTCGGCAGTCTTGGTTCCGGCCGCACCGGCGTGCATGCAGAGGTGTCGGCCGACAACGGCGGCCACTTTGCGATCTTCCGGCCACGCGGCGCTTGCGCTCGTGTCGTCGATGTCGACGCCGCTACCGATGTGAGCTCCAACTTCACCGACGCCGAAGGTCACATCGATCTGTTGGCTGTTGCCGGTATCTCGACCCGCGACGCAAAGCGGGCCATCCGGTTGACCAGTCGTGACCTCGACGCTGCCGCCCACCACACGCAGGTGATCCGACGTCTTGCCACCCTCGATCCCGAGACGTTGTGGGAAGCAGCCGACGCAGCGAGGGAGAGCGAACACAGCCTCGAGCATGCCGCCACGTCGAGCGGTTCGTCCCCCGAGGACGCCACCGTCGTCAGTCGTATCGAGGAACGCCACGAACGCTTCGAAGCAGCCCAGCGAACCGCCGAAGAATCTCGCCGAGTGTCGTTCATCGCAGGTCTCATCACCGCCCTTGCCCTGATCCCGATCGCGATCTTCCTCGGCCCACAACTCACGCTGCTGTTGGCAATCATTGCGGCCCTGATGCTCACCGTCTCACTCTTCCGAAACTACCGAGTGCTCCGGGCCCACAAGGCGGAGATGGCCGCGCTGGCAGAGGCAGGCGCCCAGTCGTACCTCGGGTTCCACATGCAACGGATCGACGGGCTCATCGGCAGCGGGAAATCGCGACAACAGCTCATCGAGACAAAGGCCCGCCACGACGAGGCGCTCGCGCGGTGGGCCGAGCTCGCCGGCGACATCGGCTTCGACTGGGCGTTCGAGCATCGCGACGAGATCGAGGCGCTCGCCAGCGCCATCGCCGGGGGACACGATTCGGGAATATCGACGGAGGTCGACGACACCGACGACTCCACCGACTACGCCCGCGCAATCATGCAGCGTGTCGATGACGCAAGCACGTTCGGGCCCGACGGCGAACGTCTGCCGCTCATCCTCGATGACGCGCTCTCCGGTCTGACGGCAGAACTGAAGGCCCAGATCATCGAGATCCTCGTGCAGGTCTCCAACGAGCACCAGATCGTGTTGTTGACCGAGGAGCACGACATCGCTTCGTGGACTCGCAACGGTGCCGCCACTGGCGCGATGTCGATCATCGAGCCGAGCACGGTGCAGACGGCTTCTGGTTGACCGTCGACAGTGGCGCGATCTCCGGGTCGTGATGTCTCCTTCGAACGTCGAGCCCTGCGGCAATGGACGGACCCCTCTATGGTCTCCGCATGCCCGATTTCGAAACGCTGGACTGCACTGCCGAGGGTCGGGTCGGCCGACTGAGACTCAACCGGCCCGAGAAACTCAACCCGCTGAGCACCCACTGCCTCGAGGAATTGGTGGCGGCCGCAGACTGGTTCGACGGTCTCGCCGAGGTGCGCGTGGTGATCGTGCACGGGGCCGGGCGGGCATTCACAGCTGGTGCCGATCTCGCTTCGTTCGGCGGTCCGACCGGCACACTCCCGCGCCACGCAGCCGATGCCGGGCGTCGCATGGCCGAGGCGATCGAGGCGATGCAGGCTGTCACGATCGCAGCGATCCACGGCCACTGCATCGGTGGCGGTGTCGTCCTGGCTGCAGCCTGTGACTTGCGAGTCGCCGCCGAGTCGACGAACTTCGCGATACCTGAAGTCGATCTGGGCATTCCACTGGCGTGGGGTGGTATCCAACGGCTGGTCCGTGAGATCGGTCCCGCAGCCACCCGCGAACTCGTCATGACGTGTCGGTCGTTCAGCGCCCGAGAGGCGCACCTGCGCGGCATGGTCAACACGGTGTCGAGCGACGATGCCTACCTGCATGATGCCGAGGAGTTGGCGCGAGCACTTGCCGAAAAGTCGCGCCTCACGTTGCGCGCCACCCTCATGGCAGTCGACGCGGCCGCTGAAGCATTGGTGTCGACCGCCACAGCCTGGTCCGATGCCGATTCGCTCGTCAATGCCCTCCACGACGAGGAGTCGCGTGCAGCCGGTGCGGCCTATCTCGCCGAACGAGGCCGCTAGAGCGGCTGTGCATCGCCCACGTCGTACCGAACGACCTCGCGACTGATCAGCGCACCCAACTGCTGCATCGCTTCGCGGTAGGTCGACATGTGCGGCGCTCGGGCATGCGCTGCCAACGCAGCCTCGTCATCCCAGATCTCGAACAGATGTTGCACCCCTGGCTCTTGGGTGTCGTTGGAGAAGACGTACGCCTGACAGCCGACTTCGGCTCGAACCTCCTCCATGAGCGGGCCCTGCAGCGCAACGACGGCGTCGAGCTTGTCAGGGTCGAATCTGAATGTTCCGGCGACGATGAGCATGGGTCCAGGTTCTAGTCGCCAGACTCGTGGCGTGCTGAAGACGAAACGCGCCGCGACGCTCGCACTGGTTGCGTTCGTCGTGCTCGGAGCGACCGATGGAGCCCTCGGTCCCCTGTGGCCTTCGATGCGCGACACATTCGGCCGCTCCGACGGGCACTTCGGTCTGATCTTCGCCGGACTCGCCGGCGGCTACATGACGGCGTCGGCAGGGTCGGGCCACCTGACCGATCGGTTCGGTGCAACCGCAGTCATCCGAACCGGCGGTGCACTCGCGGCGGGCGCACTCTGGTGGATCGGCGTCGGCTCGAGTTGGGTCGGGACACTGTTCGGCTTCCTGATCCTCGGCCTCGGAAACGGTCTGCTCGACGCTTCGATCAACACATGGGTGGCGGTGAGTCGGGGCAGCCGGGCGATGGGCCTGATTCATGGGTTCTACGGGGTCGGGGCCGCAATCGGCCCGATCGTCGCGGTTGCGTTCGTCGCCAACGGTGGCCGGTGGGGCACGCCGTTCCTCATCCTCGGCTCGATTCAGTTGCTCGTTGCGTTCGTCACGCTCAGCACCGCTCGGGGCTTCGATCTACCGATCGACGACGACCAGATCGCCTCGACCGGCACTGCAGATCCCGCCGATTCCGGCCGACTGCTCGCCCTGCTGTTGTTCTGGTTCTTTCTCTACGTCGGGGTCGAGGTGGGTGCCGGGCAGTGGAGCTTCACGTTGCTCACCGAAGCCCGAGGGGTGTCCGAGACCACCGGTGGCTGGTTCGTCTCGGCGTACTGGGGTGGCCTGACCATCGGCAGATTTGCCATGGCGTGGCTCGGAGACCGCATCACGCCCGAGGTGCTGATGAGTCGAGCCTCGGCACTGGGTATCTTCGGTGCGCTCATCCTCGTTCTCGATCCGGGGGGCCTGGGCGGCTCGGCTCTCCCCATCCTCGGGCTGGCGTTCTCGGTGATGTTCCCGGTGGTGGTCAATCGAACACCCGTATATCTCGGCTCTCGGAACGCCGCTCGGTTCGTCGGCTACCAGTTCGCCGCCGCATCGCTTGGCGCCATCATGGTGCCCGCCGGGATCGGCCTGCTCGCCGATCGAACCAGCAGCGAAGCGCTCGCACCGGTGGCGCTCGTCACCTGCATCGCAATGGCCACGACATGGGCAACCGCGAGGGCGCTGGTCAGTCGACGGGCGTCGTGAGCAGACCGGCCCTGGTCGAGAGCGCAACCGAACGACGGGCTTCGTGCAACCGATGTCGTTCCAGCCCGTGGGTCATGAAACCGAACGACACGCCCGACACCGGATCCGCCCAGGCCAACTGACCCCGCGCACCACCATGTCCGAACGTCATCGGACTCACCGAATGACCATGGCCGCGGCCGTTGGCCCGCCCATCGTCACCGGCGAGGATGAAGGCGTGGGTGCGATTGGCCGCAACCCCCATGTGATCCTGGTGGGTCTGACGGACGACGGTGAGGGCATCCTGCTTGACCTCAGGGCGCAGAATCTCACCGTCATCGTGCAGGATCGCCTGGTACCACGAGGCAAACCCGCTGGCCGACGTGATTCCGCCACCGCCGGGTTGCCCCAGCGCTCGAACGCCCGGATCGTTGAACGACGTGAGCGCATCATCGGTGACCTCGGTGACCGGCAGGGCGACGCCGAAGTGCGCCTCGAACTCGGCCGGATCGATCGGCTCACCAACGCAATACACGTCGGTGATGTCACCCTGCTCGGCTTCCGGGATTGCGAGCCACCGGGGCTGCCCGGCCGGCTCCATGAGCCGCTCGGTGATGACATCGGCAAACGGCCGGCCCGAGACCTCTTCGATGACGTCGGCCAGGACCCAGTGGGCAGACGACGGGTGATACTCGAATCGAGTCCCGGGCTCCCAGGTCGTGTGCCACGAGCTGTAGCGCTGGAGGCGAGCCGATCGGTCGATCGCGATCCGAGGCGCCATCGGTGCCGCAGGGAAGCCTCCCTTGTGGAGGAGAACCTGCGAGACGGTGATTCGCTCCTTGCCCTTGGTCCCGAACGTCGGAAGGATCGACGCAACCGGGTCGTCGAGACTGAGCCATCCTTCAGCTGCGAGTTCCAACACCGTGAGGCTCACCGTCGGTTTGACTGCGGAATACGTGTGAAACCTCGCATCGTCACGCGCATCCCCGTACGCCTCGGCGAACACCACCTCGCCTTCGAAACCGACGGCGAGCTGGAAGCCGGGCAGACGGCCTTCATCCACTTCGCGACGGGCCCGTCCGAGTAGGTCGTCGAGACGAGACGGCACGATCGCAGCGGGAAGGTTCATGGGTCTGCGACGGTAGCCGTGCTCGACGGGTGGCCACGAGTTCCCACGACCGGTACGAGCGCCTTCATCGATCGATGTCGGATCGCTCCTTGCCAGACGCCAACCCCGTAGGCAAGGTGATCGACGAGTCGGAGTCCGACACCTCGCACGGGGTCGACGTGGCGTCCCGATCGTGCGTAGTCGGAGGCGGACACCCCGATGAGTGCAACGCCGACTCGACGGCGAAGTCGGCGCGAGGCGGCCCCGGCGAGAAGGGTGAACGGCCACCAGGCACGCACGAGCGCAGTGATGGTCGATCCGACCGCGTGCTCGACGGCCCTGACGGTGATCCCCGGTGGAGCCTCACCACCAAACGCAGCAACAACCCGGCGATGCACCAGCGCGACCGTCGCACACGCGACAGCGGGAAGCGCCCGGCGCGGCACAACAGCAGCAGCGACAAGCCCGAGCACGACCGGGGCCGGCGGCCGCGCCGGCGCTGCCGCGTCCCCATGCCGAGCCGCCAACGGTGCCGATGACGAGCCGTACGCAACGCGTTGGCAGAACCACGCCTGCCAATCGGACCGGGGGCGGTGCACGACGACGACCGAGGGGTCGTAGCGGATGACCCGACCATCGGCGGCAAGTCGCCAGATCAGGTCGACGTCCTCGCCGTGGCGAAGCGTCGAATCGAATCCTCCCTGCGCTCGGACGACGGCGGTTCGGAGCAGCAGTGTTGCGCTCGGGAGGAAGGCGACGACCCGCCCCGGGCCGACCGGCGAGGGAACTGGACCGAGATCGAGCGGCGAGAAGTTCTCTTCGTAGGCGGCGAGAAGTCCACGTCCCGGCGCCGACGCCACCCGCGGCGCCACGGCAACCACTTCGGGATCGGCGAAGTGGCCGAGAAGCGAGGCAATGTCGTCCACCGTGAGTTCGATGTCGGCATCGACGAAGACCACGTTCGTCGTGGTGACCTGTTCGAGGCCGGTCATCCTGGCTGCAGCCGGACCTTGCGGTGAGTCGTGGCGAATGAGGGTGACGCCTGGACCATCGAGGCGAAGTGGCACCGCCGAACCGTCGTCGACGACGATGATCGGGATGCCGGGCAGGCATTCGACGAGTCGGCGGGCACCCGCAGCGTCATCGAGCACCGGGGTCACGACCGTGACATCGTCGACGGCAACCGGCTCGACCTGCGGGTGGACGAGACCGCCGGAGAGCAGTCGACGCGCCAATCGTCGTTCGGCTTCGCCGCCTCCGACCGGCGCACCGCCGATCCAGCCGTCGACCGCAGCGGCACCTGCGTCACTGAGCCGAACTGCACGCAACGGCGCTCCGCCGAGTATCCGCCGTCCCCGATCGCTGCGATGAAGGTTGCCATCGACGATGAGCCTCAGTCCGCTGGGCGCAAGCACAGGTTCGGCCATGGGCGGTGACGGTAGCGTGGCGCTACCGCCCGCCGTGATCAGCCCACGAGATCACGGCGCTCGACGAGCAGCGCAGCAACCACGGTCATCGCAGCAGCGACCGCAAGCGTTGTCACGACGGCAAGCCACGGTGCTCCGAGGACGGCCGGCTGGGTGGCAACCAGGTGATGGAATGGTGACAGGGCCTGGAGCGGTCGACCCCACGACGCAATCGAGCCGACGATCTCGGCGGCGTAGGCAAAAACGACCAGACCTGCCGCCGCACCGATCGCAGTGCTGCGTCGTCCTGCCGCTGCGGCTACGAGCAAGGCGGCAGCACCGAACAACACACCGAACACCCACATCACGACCGACACCTCGACAAGACGACCGGCACCCAGGCCGAGGTCGACCATCGGGCCGCCCACGACGACCGTGAGCGCAGCAGCCACGACCGGGACTGCTGCGACCAGTGCAACCGCCGTCGCCGTCTCCACAACAATGCGCGTTCGAGTCGTCGGGCCGCTGACGACGAAGGACAGCCAACCGCGTTCATCCTCCCCGCCGAGCAGGGCTGCCGCTGCGTTGGCGGCGAGGAGCGCAGTCAGGACCGGCAACATGAGTGAATACAGCTCGGCGCTCATGAATCCCGGCCCGCTCGACAGCGACACGTCGCCGCCGATGAGGGCGCGAATCGGCTCTGGGTACTCCGCCAACAACTCGTCGAAGCTGGAATCGTCACGCACGACCGGGAAGACGGCGACCATCATCGAGACGAAGGCAACGGTGCCCGTTCCCCAGCCGACCAACGAACGGATCCGAAGCCGGAGAGCTCGGGTGAGGAACGGGGCACGGCTCACCGATCGACCTCCTCGTTGAGCGTGACGAACCCACTCTCGAGGGTCGCCTGCGATGTGGAGAAGTCGACGACCTCGAAGTCGGCTGCGGCTTTCACCAAGACATCGATCGGTCCGACCACCTCGATGTCGAGGCGAGAGTTGTCAGCCAGAACTCCGACAACGCCGGGAAGTCCGGCAAACGCCGCCCGGGGAGCAGCGTGCCCGAACTCGATCGACACGATGCGGCGACTCGAGCGAGCGAGCTCGTCGACCGGCCCGTCGAACACAGCCCTCCCCTCTCGCAGCACAACAACTCGGTCACAGACATGTTCGATGTCGCCGAGTACATGCGACGAGACGAAGACAGCAGCCCCCCGATCGGCGGCGGCTCGCAGCGCCGCCCAGAGCTCGCGTCGCACCAGCGGGTCGAGACCCGTGGCAGGTTCGTCCATCACGATCAGCCGCGGATCGTGCATCAACGTCAGCGTGATGGCGACTTTTTGCCGGTTGCCTCGGGAGAGTTCCGAGATGCGCTTGTTCGATTCGACACCCAACACTCCTTCGATGTCGGCCCGCCGCCGTGCCGGTCCCCGGACCGACTCCCACCAGTCGAGCTGCTCGCCGACCGTCCAGCGCTCGTCGAGCGGTGGGTCGTCCGGCAAGTAGCCGACGCCGTCGCGCACCGCCGCTCGGGCGACGTCACCGCCAGCGATCCTGGCCGAACCGGCGGTGGGGCGGATGAGGCCCAGCAACATCCGCATCGTGGTGGTCTTCCCCGAACCATTCGCACCGATCAGACCGACGATCTCACCGCGATCGACCGACAACGAGACACCATTCACCGCAGTCGTGTCACCAAAGCGCTTGGTCAGTTGGTCGAGTTGGAGAAGCGGAGCGATGTCTACAGCGTCGCACGCGTCACTGCGCAGGGGGAGGGACCAAGGTCCCGAAGCGGAGATTCAGCGCTCGAGGACACGGAGG
>Ga0181580_10000763_pt1 | contig 24671 bp, 21 predicted proteins | sample 071ome_23_FD_132413 | JGI IMG/M metagenome (GOLD analysis project Ga0181580, IMG submission 132413) | Coastal salt marsh microbial communities from the Groves Creek Marsh, Skidaway Island, Georgia - 071403BT metaG (megahit assembly) | ecosystem: Environmental > Aquatic > Marine > Intertidal... | reverse complement strand
GAATTCTCGTTGTCGACGACGCTCCAGACATCCTGGAAGCCCTACACGCGACTCTCGAAGACTCCGGTTTCCAGGTAGCAGCGGCGCCTGACGGTAGAACGGCCCTTCGTAAGTTCTACGAATTTCAACCACAGTTGGTCGTACTTGACCTAGTGATGCCAGCTATGGGCGGCATCGAGGTTTGTCGGCAAATTCGGACGATGTCCGATGTACCGGTGGTTTTCTTGAGTGGAGTTGAAGACATTGACCAAAAGGTCGAGGCGCTTCGGTCCGGCGGTGATGATTTCGTTACCAAGGGCGGCAGCCTCATTGAACTTCAAGCTCGAATCGAGAGCAATCTACGTCGGGCAAGTACTTCAGTGCCAACCCCAATCAACGAAGGATTCCACGACCAGATCCTTGACATCAACTTCGTAACAAGTGAAGTGCAGGTGAACGGCAGTGCCGTTGATCTGACTCCAATTGAGTACAAATTGCTCAACGAGCTTGTAGTGAACGTTGGGTCTCCGGTGCCGCCGAACGATCTTCTCGAGAGGGTGTGGGGACCGGGATACGAAACTGAGAACCTTGTGAAGTGGCACATGTCCAGGTTGAGGAAAAAACTTGGAGACAATGATCCGTCCCGCAAATTGATCACGACACGGCGAGGATTCGGTTATGTCTACAACAGCCCTGGTGCGTCACACGAACTACAACGGGCTGCGTAAGGGACGGACATGCTAGATCCACGATTCCAAGAACTTCTCGAGTTCATCGATGAACGCGATGAAGATGGAAAACCAACAGTTCGTGCCCAGATCGGATTGAAGATCCAGGGATATTCAGAAGACGTGGAACGCCTTCGAATATCGCTCGCGGAACTTGAGGAAGAGGTCCTTGAGTTGCAATCGAGTGTCGAAGCCCAGGCAATTTCTATCGCAGAACAAGAAAGCCGTCGCACAGATTTGATTACCGATGCCCAGGATGCTGCGGTCAGAGCCGCAATGTCTGGGAGTGGTGGAGCAGCGGCGAGGCTACGTCGCCAGGCGCAATCGACCAGATACCGAATCGACGAGTTCGAAAAAGACTTCTCTGAAGAGCGTACGAGGCTCGAACAAACTGAACTCACGTTGAACGCAAAGAAGAGCGCCGTAAAAGAACAGCGTGACATGATCGTTCGACGCTTAAACACGATGAGTTCTCTAGCGGTTCGGGCTGGCGGAGAATTCGGAACTGAACTCGTAACTCCGAGCACGCCGAGTCAACCTCAGCGCAGACCAGCTCCGATACGTTCCGCTCGAAGACGACCACGACGTGTGCGAGTACGCCGTAGGCGAGCGTCTTAGCCAAAGAACAAAAAGAAAAAGCCATCGCCGTGTGTACGATGGCTTTTTTAGTTGCGATGGCACCCCCGGCGGGACTCGAACCCACAACCTAAAGATTAGAAGTCTTTCGCTCTATCCAGTTGAGCTACAGGGGCAACACTTTCATTCTACGAGTGAATGGAAATTTCGCTCTCGTAAATTGAATGCAAATTACCGGATTGCGCCAGAATCTCTTAAGCCAGATACTTCGTCATCGGTCATACCGAGAAGTTCAGCGAGTAATTCATTGGTGTGCTGACCCAACTTTGGAGCGGGTTGTGTTGCTTCATTCGATCCAGCAGTCGCTATCGGGCCAGCGATTTGTCCGAGACACCCCATGTCGGGATGATCGACTTCAAGTACCAGGTTTCGGGCTAAAACTTGTTCGTCCTCCAGTGCATCTTTGATCGAGTTCACTGGACCTGACGGCACCTTGCCGCGAAATAGTCTCAGCCATTCATCGCTCGTCTTAGTTTTTAACTTGGTTTCAAGAATCGGCAGCAACTCAGATTGGTTCTTGTATCGATCGCCAAACGTCAAATATTTCGGGTCGTCTACAAGTTCGCTACAACCGATCAACTCGGCAAAATTCTTCCAAAAATGCTCTTTTGCGCAGAAAACGGATATCCACCCGTCAGATGTAGCGAAATTCTGGGCAGGAACCAGTGATTGGTGAGCTGAGCCGGTTCGTTCAGCTTGCCATTCACTGTTCATGGTCCATGAGCCGAAGTAGGTCAGCATCGACACCGCCGTGTCCAGCAAGCTGACATCCACATCTCGGCCGACGCCAGTTTGCTTAGCGTCCAGAACCGCAGCGACAAGACCCAGGGCTGCCGCATAGCCACCGGCGAAGTCGATGATGGATACCGCAGATTTACCTGGCGGTCCATCGGTCTCACCCGTGATCGACATGTACCCGGCCATGCCTTGCATGATCGGGTCGTAGCCGGGTTCTGAAACTCTAGGACCTGTTCGCCCGAATCCTGAAAGTGAGCAAGTGACCACCGAAGGATTAAGGTGCTTCAGATCGTCGTAAGTTATGCCGATTCGCTCAGGCAAATCACCGCGCAGGTTGTTGAAAACAGCGTCACACTTGGGCACAAGCTGTTCGAACACCCGCCGACCCTCTTTGTTGCGAAGGTCAATACCAATAGATTTCGATCCACGGTTGAAAGCTTGGAAGTAAAGAGAATCCCCATCTTTTGCGCCGGGTGGTACGAACCTTGCGACGTCGCCGCCAGTTGTGGGGTCTTCAATCTTGATGACTTCAGCGCCTAGATCACTGAGGTTGAGAGTGGCAAACGGACCCGCGCCGAATTGAGAAATAGCAAGTATTCGGATTCCAGAGAGAGGTCCTTTGCGTGGTGATTCGGTCATTTAGCCCTTTTCGTGGGGCAATTTGCCCTCACCGAGCGTTTCGTGATGACGCAATGGAACAAGCACGTGTCGTAGAACGGTCATAACGCGTTCATCGCGCTGGTTGAGTACTTCAGTTTCGATGTACACAACACCACGGTCACCTTTTGAAGTAATTCGAGTGTCGAGTACTCGCGATCTGGTGTAGATGGTGTCTCCGTGGAATGTAGGTGCCTCGTGAGTAACGGACTCATAATCCAGGTTTGCGATAGCGCGCCCGCTTATATCTGCAACCGTTTGCCCGATTGCGACCGACAGTACGAGAAGTCCGTTGACGAGGTTCTGTCCGTGCTGTGTACCTGCCGCGTAGTGAGCATCAATGTGAACAGGGTGTTGGTTCTGCGTCAGGAGCGAAAACCATGTGTCGTCAGCCTCGGAAATGGTTCTTCCGGGCCAATGGACAATAACTTCATCCTTCTCAAAATCTTCGAAAAATCTACCGTACATCTGGTCGTGGTCCTTATGACAACCCAGCGTCGCGCAGAACGTTCTGGGCACGTTTTATTACTGGCATGTCGATCATTTCGCCATCGAGTGCAACAGCACCTTTGCCATCTCTCTCGGCTTGTTTGGCCGCATCTAGAACAGCTCTTGCACGTTCAATTTCTGAGTCAGAAGGGCGGAACACAGTTTCGATTAATTCCGTCTGAGTAGGGTGGATTGCTAGCTTCCCTTTGTACCCAAGAGCTTTCGCTTCACGTGCGTCGTTCTCAAGTGAGTCCAAGTCTCTGAATTTTGTATGAGGTGTGTCAAGGATATGAACCCCTGCAGCCCTGGCCGCTACTGCAACAGCTGATCGGGCGTACGCCAACCCTGGTTCAAGTGCAGCTGATGCGCCATCCCCTGAATCGTCAACTGATCTACTAATACCCATATCGGCTGAAAAATCTTCGGCACCGAAAGCCGCCCATTGAATACGAGCGGACGAGGCACAGATCTCATAGGCGTTTACGATTGCACCGGCTGTTTCTAACCAGGGCAGAATACGAATGCTGCCCTTCGATAAACCGTTCTGGGATTCTGCTTTCTCGATCAACTTTTCGATTGCTCGGACATCCTCGACTGAACTGATTTTTCCTACCGATATCCCAACAATGTGATCGGAAACTAACGCTGAAATTTCGTCCGCAGTAAGACCTGTTTCAAGTGAGTTGATTCTTGGACAGAGATATTTGCCGGCACCGTGCAGGGTACGGAGGTGATCGCCGACAGTTTTTCGGGCTGTCTCTTTTTCTGCGTCGGGTACCGAATCCTCAAGGTCAGGAATGAGCCATTGAGTTGAAAAGCCTTCAGCTTTTTTGAGCATGTCAGGTCGATTGCCGGGGATAAATAACAGAGTGCGAGGGTTGGAGATGTTTTCTTTGATCAATGGAACCGCTTTGAATTACTGAGACGAAGATCATACCGACGGGTGAACCCTGATGCGGTCGAATGTAGATGAGCTACCCTTAGTTTTGCAATGAGCTCAGCAATCGACTTCAACTTACTGTTTCCGACCGAACCGATATCAACGTCAGATGAGGCGATTAGCGCCGGGTTGGATGCAAGCGAGCCATCTCACAACTCGAAATTCTTAGTAGTTGGAGAAGGGGTCTCACTCGACGACATTCTGGAACGTGAACCTGAAGTAGTCCAATTTACGTCCTGCCGCCCATCCTATGAGCTTGTGAACAGCTTATTGGCAGCCAGGATCGTCGTGGCTGGGGTGGCACCCGTGATCGCCGATCGTGTCGCTAAGCGTGTCCTGGGCTTTGCCGATGCTCTGGGAGTAAGCGACGAATCGTCCTGCGGTGTTATCGGTCTAGGACGTGTTGGGGCTGAGGTCACGTCCTACCTAACGACGAAATATGGGGACGTGGCGGTCACCGATATCAGGACTCCAAAGGCCGGTCTGCTCGATGAACTGGGTGTAAGGCGTAAAACGCTTGATCTACTCATGTCGGGATCAAACGCAATTTCGATTCATGTTTCTGATGGTCCGACATCGCGACCGTTGATAACCGCAAGAGAGCTCAACTTGCTTCCGGAAGGTGCTGTTGCAATCAATACCGCGCATTCCCAGGCTATCGAGGAACAAGACGTCATTGATGCCCTGCGAAATGGGATATTATTTGGTTACGCCACTGACTGCGCTGGTGAATTGATCACGCAGTTGAGTTTGGAATCCGAGTTTAAGGGGAAGCTGATCGTGACCACGAATCCACTCACAAATCAGATCGGTGCGCCCCAGCAAATTGCCAAATTTATTCTTGCCAACGCCGAGAACCTGAGTACGGGTCGTGAGATAGAGGGGACTCTCGAACAAGTCGACTTCCCGGATATTGGAGATCCGAGTTTCTGGTCCTCGAAAATGAGCCCGACCAGTTAGCTGACAGCCACTCGGTTTATTTTGACCGCACAGGCTTTAAATTCTGGCGTCTCAGTGATGAAATCGTAAGCGTCTGAAGTCAAACGGTTGGTCTGGGTTAGTTCTGGGAATGCAAATGTCATGAACACTGCTCCCTTTGGCGATCTCTCGGTGACTTTAACTGGAGCGGTTACCGAACCTCGCCGTGAGCTCACCTCGACCACTTCACCATCGACGACACCTAGTGATGTGGCATCTGATGGGTTTATCTCGACGAACTCACTGGGAACTAATAGATCGAATCCAGATGCCCGTCCAGTTTGCGTGCCGGTGTGGTAAGTCGAACGCCTGCGGCCAGTGGTAAGAACCAAAGGATATTCTGCGTCAGGTTCTTCCACAGGAGGAACGTGATCGACTGGTGCAAAGAATCCTGGGATTCCTGAATCCATTTCATCCTTGTGTAGGTACTGAGTACCGGGATGGTCTTCATCGGGACATGGCCACTGAATTCCGCCCTCACCTTCGAGACGATCGTACGAAATACCCGCGAACAGTGGTGCTAGTTGACGCATTTCATCCCACACGTCCGAAGCCGTGCGGGATTTTTCTGGGCCTCCGAACCTCTTCATGAGTTCCAAGAGGATATCGACGTCTGTCTTGGATTCACCGACAGGAGCAATTGCAGGTCTTACACGTTGAACTCTCCGTTCACTGTTCGCAAAAGTCCCATCCGATTCTGCAAAACTTGCAGCAGGCAATACCACATCGGCCAACTTCGCGGTGTCTGTCATGAAAATATCCTGAACCACGAGGAAATCTAAAGCTTCCAGGGCTGCTTGGGCGTGGTTCGTGTTCGGGTCGGAAACGACCGTGTTTTCGCCCATGATGTAAGCGGCTCGAACTCGCTTACGGATCATTTGGTCCATGGCGGTTATTTTGGTGATGCCACGCCGTTTCGGGAGATCAACTCCCCAAGCGGCTTCGAACTTTTCTCGAACACCGGGTCGCTCGATCTTCTGATACCCCGGAAGGTCGGTTGGAAGGGCACCCGAATCAGAAGCTCCCTGAACGTTGTTTTGCCCGCGTAACGGATTCACGCCTGCGCTTGGTTTCCCGAAGTTGCCACCGAGCATTCCGAGGTTGGCGACCGATTGCACGTTGTGTGAGCCGCAAGAATGTTCTGTTATTCCAAGGGTGTAGCAAATGGCTGCTTTTCCAGATGCTGAAGCGTACTCACGCGCTGTGGCGTAAATGTCCTCTGCGGACACACCGCAAATCTCTGCTGCGTATTCCGGTGTGTAATTCTCAACGTGCTTTGCTAACTCGTCGAACCCTTCTGTTCGGTTTTCCACATACTCAGCATCGAACAGATTCTCTTTGATCATTACGTGTGCCAGCGCGTTGAACAGGGGAATGTCCGTCCCAATTTTGATCTGGAGATGCCTTGTCGCCCATTTGGTGAGTTCAGTCTTGCGTGGGTCGACCACGATCAACTTCGCACCATTTTTGACGGCTCGTTTCATACGTAACGAAATGACCGGGTGAGCTTCTGTCGTATTTGAACCCGCGACGAGCAACAAATCGGTATTTGCGAGTTCCTCGATGGAGTTCGTCATCGCCCCTTTTCCAACCATGACCGCCATACCGGCGACCGTCGGAGCGTGTCAGGTACGGGAACAGTTATCGATATTGTTAGTGCCGATACCAACCCGGGCGAACTTCTGCATAAGGTAGTTCGCTTCAGTCACAGTCCGCGCTGATGACCAGCAAACCACTGAGTCCGGTCCTGATTCTGCAACGACGGTTCTCAACTCTTCGGTGATACGAGTAAGTGCTTCATCCCAAGACGCGCGCCGGAATACTCCATCATCTTTGATCAGCGGGAATTTCAGTCGTTCTTCATCTCTGACGAACTCCCAGGATGCGAATTGCCCTTTGACGCACAAAGACCCACGGCTCGGTGCGTCGAAGTCTGGTTCGGTTCCTTTCAGTTCGCCGTCTTCGGAAAGGAGGTGTATCCCACATCCGACTCCGCAATAGGGGCAAACAGTTTTTGTTCTCTCGAGTTTCTCGGAGGACGTTTTACCGACAATCTTTCTGTCGGTAAGGGCGCCAGTGGGGCAGGTGTTGATGCACTGGCCGCAAAAGGTGCACGGCGATTCGAGCAGGTTGTTGTTGAAAAAGCTAGATATTGCGTTCTGCTGGCCGCGACCTTCCACGGTAATCGCTGATGCTTGTTCCCACTCACCGCATATGTTCGTGCAACGAAAGCACGAAATACAGTAGTCATAGTCTCGTTGGATGAAAGGGTTTGGATCCGGCGCTTTCGATCGGGGTTCGAGCCTGGGGAATGCATCCCATTTAGCGTCGTATTCTTCGGCGCTGGCGTGTAGTTCACACTTTTTGAATGAGATGCACTTCGGGCAGCCGGCCGGACTTGATGTCTCAGATAGCAGAAGTTCGAGAAGTGTTTTTCGATACCCAACGATTGAGTCACTGTGGGTATCAACATCCATGCCTTCATTTGCGAAGGCTGTGCAAGCGGCTAGCTGTTGGGTCTGGCCGTTGACTGATACGTCAACCAGACACATCCGACACGACCCTTGCGGACCGATACGCTCATCGAAACACAGGGTAGGGACATCAAAACCAGCATCCCGTACAGCGTCTAAAACCCGACTGCCTTCAGCGCAGTCGACGCCAACACCATTCACTACGAGATTTAGAGGTTTCACTGGTGATTTGTCCTGTTTGAACGTTATTTTATGCGAGCAGGCTTATTTGCTCAGGTTTCGCGATTCAGCCCGGACCTCTCGGATTCGATGCCAGATGAACCAGGCAACTATAACTGCGACTGTTCCAATGATTGGGACATCGAACGGTTTGGTCACATCTCTGATGGAATCGTAGTTTTCACCCAGCAAGAAACCACCCCAGGCAAGACCTAGAGTCCACGGGAACGCCCCAATAAACGTGAAAATGCTGAAACGAATGACGTTCATTCGAGCGATTCCTGCTGGAATCGAAATGAAACCTCTTACTCCGGGAATCATTCGAGCGACGAAAACCGTGATTTCACCTCTCGTCGCAAACCACTTGTCAGCCCGTTCAAGATCTTTCTGGGTGATGAGGAAGTATTTTCCGTACTTCTCTATTAAAGGACGTCCGCCTGCACGCGAGAGGTAATACTCGGCAAGTGATCCGATCAAGCTGCCTACCGCGCCGTAGAACCCGGCAAGGAACACATGAGGAACACCGTGTCCTTCGTCGAGTACGAGTCTCCACCCTGCCAAAGGCATGATCACTTCGCTCGGAAGAGGGATGGCTGTGCTTTCGATCGACATCAGGACGATAACGCCGAACCATCCCATGAACTCGTAGACATCGCTTGAAAACTCGAGAACGAATGTTTCGATCGTGTGGATTAGATCCGTTATGAAATCTATTGGTGACGCTCCGTGTACTGAGACGGGTAGGGAACACTTTTGAATGGAGTTTGTTGTAGACCGAGGACGATGGTAGCAGCGGGATAAGGACTGACTCAGTTTGCAAACGGTGCAATGTTTCTGACATTGAAGGATGCAAACTGAGATTCGACGGAGAGACCATTCGAGTCTCGAGGATAGGGAAGATTTATATGTCGCCCGCCTGCAACCACCTCTCTGAATCACCCATGGGATTCTGATGACCGAGTTGCTTAGATTTCTTGCCTACACGGAAACGGTAAGACGAATGCTAGATCTGATTAAACAACTGTGACTGAGCAGGCTTTACGAACTCTCTGACCATCAAAGAGCGCGAATAAAAAGCAGATATTGGAATGAACCGGGCAGAAAATACGTCGGAATTACACACCATTTCGCTCAGTATAAATTATATTCAAAGAATTATTAGAATATGGTCTAAGTTTTGAACAAGTTTAGAAAAAGTACTGAAAAAACATAAAACAAATAATTGACAAAATCTAAACAAATTCGATAGGCTGTAGCAGTAGAAAAAAACAGGTCGAGAGTTGGTTCTGTTTACGGAAAGATCGTTCGCAAATCACCTTCGACGAGTAGCAAGCGAGATTTGAAATGCCCGGTGGTAAAACAAAAAAAATGCTTCAAGTTGAGAAGAAGCTGCGTCGTCCTCTTGAACGAGCATTGCCTGAAATGGTCAATGAAGATGGCTTGACAGGTGCGGCGAAGCAACTCGGGGTAAGCAAGGCCACTCTGAGTTATTGGTTGCTGAAACTGGGGATCGAAATTCGTCGTGTTGCTCTCGCTCCGGGCGAGGAAATCGAAATCAGGCGAATTTCTTAGAGAGTACTGGCGTGTATGCGCCCGCAAGTTGCCCCTCGAATTGGACTGCCGACCGGGTCATCCGCCGCAATCTAGAAAAAATGTCCGTTGGTACGTTGATTCTCAACGGGTGCGGCGTTAGTTTTGAACACATAGAGAAATTCTTCACGTCTATCGAATTCTCATTGAAAACAAGGAAATAACGTGTTCAACAAGCGTGTTTATCTAATCACCTTGATCGGCGCTCTGACTGCACTAGCTCTAATCGCCTGTTCTGAAGAGCAAGTACCAACTCAAGAGCCGATCGAATTTCACCCAACCGCAGCAGATGCAGTAGAGCGTGAAGTCCAGGAACTTCCTACTGCAGCAGCAGATGCGCCATCTGATGGCGGAGACGCAGCAGCAGGTGAGAGTCTCTTTGTTAGCTGTAGCAGTTGCCACTCGACGACTGATGCGAAAGTCGTTGGACCGGGTCTTGGCGGGGTGTTCGAGCGAGCTAGTTCACGAACGTCTCTTGATGCTGAGGCATATCTCGAGGAGTCAATCCGACAGCCGGGTGCATACGTCGTGGACGGTTACCCACCAGTAATGCCTGGATTCGATTACCTGGGCGACGAAGACATCGAGAATCTGATTGCGTATTTGAAGACGTTGAACTAGGTTTTCGTTCTCGAAACTCAAAAGGTCGTGCTGCCGTTGGTAGTGCGGCCTTTTTTATTTCCGAAAATTACTTCCAGGTTGCCCCGACGATAGATGCTGCTTGATATCCCGCACCGAAGCCATTGTCGATGTTTACGACCGATACACCGGGGGCGCAGGAGTTCAACATGGCGAGCAGGGCGGTCACACCGCCCAAACTTGCCCCGTAACCAACTGATGTCGGTAGTGCGATCACAGGCGCTTTGACAAGCCCTCCGACGACACTCGGGAGGGCTCCTTCCATTCCTGCAACTACGACAAGTACACGCGAGTTGGTCAAATCATCAATTCGACTGGAAAGTCGGTGGAGGCCAGCAACGCCGACGTCAGTGATGAGTTTCACCTCACATCCCATGAGTGTCGCAGTAAGTACCGCTTCGTTCGCAATTGGAAGATCTGACGTACCGGCTGCTACGACCGTGACACCAGTTAACAACTGTTTCTCAGGACGTTCGTCCGCCCAGATTGCCTGGCACGAATCGTCCCAGACTGCTTCAGGCACAGATTTTCTCACCAACTCGAACGCTTCTTCAGAAGATTTCGTCACTAGTACAACCTGGTTTTCTTCGAAAATCCTGGCAGCGATCTCAGCTGTCTGTTTTGGAGTTTTACTTAGCCCGTATACAACTTCGGGAAAGCCAACTCTTTCAGCACGTTTGTGATCGAGAGTGGCAAAATCTAGACCGGCTGGATCCGGCCCTTGATCATGCCGATTGCTGTTGTGGGCAAGCTGAAGGATCTGAGCCGCTTGTTCTGGACTTATTTCGCCAGTCGCGACTCGTTGGAGTGTCGTTTGAATATCAGGTGCTGTCATGTACGTTAACGATGATTTTTGAGGACTTGAATGGTACAGGTACAGGACTATCTCAGAGGTCGATCCGGCGCGCTATCTTGTTCAATCAACCCGAACGCACGTCACCGTTAATTGACCAGAGCTTGTGGTCGTCCATATACTTCCACCTCCATTTTGTGGTTTTAGAGCACGCACACACGCATCGCGTGTCGGTCATTTGCACTTGAGAACGTAGAGGAAACGCATGCAGGTTACTTGCCTTCGAGAGAATCTAAGCAGAGGTCTTGCCAACGTAAGTCGCGCAGTAGCGAGCAGGGCAACTCTTCCTGTGACTCAGAACGTCCTCCTCGAAGGCGACAACGGCCAGCTCAAACTCACTGCAACCAATACTGAGATTTCAATTAGCACCTGGATTGGTGCTCAAATCGAAGGTGAAGGCTCGATCACAGTTCCTGCGCGAATGTTGACCGATTTCGTCAACTCGTTGCCAGGTGAGACTGTAACTATCGACTTTCAGGCGGAACCAGCGGGAGTAAAAGTCTCCAGCGGCAAGTTCAATGGAGATATTTCAGGAATCCCGGCAGAAGAGTTTCCTCCAATCCCTGAAGTATCAGGAGGAGTTTCTGTCACCATTCCAGCCGATGCGTTCAAAGGTGCCCTCGAGCGGGTTGTTTTCGCCGCTGCGACGGATGATTCTCGCCCGGTTCTCACTGGCGTAAAGATTGAACTAAAAGAAAAGTCGTTTATCGTCGCTGCGGCTGACGGATTCCGACTTGCGGTTGAGACTGGCGACCTTGCCGAAGCAGTAGATGGTGAGATTGGAATTATTGTTCCAGCAAAAACACTCACCGAGGTTGAGAGATTGCTCGGTGATGGAAGTTCAACCATTTCACTTTCGACTGACAGCAATGATCGGTCCGCCAAGTTCCGCTTGGACTCATCCGAGATCGTGACATCACTGGTCCAGGGAACATTCCCAGACTACGAGAAGCTCATTCCGACTAGCTGGTCTACCCGAGCATCGATTGATCTCGGACAAATGTCTCAGGCAACGAGAGCAGCATCTATCTTTGCTCGCGATGGAAGCGGCATCATCAGGATCATGATCAATCCTGGTGAAGGAGAGGCAGCTGGCGCAGTCAAGGTGATTGCCAGAGCGGAAGAAGTTGGAGCCAACGAAAACGAAGTTGAAGCTGCTGTCGAAGGCGACGAAACCAAGATTGCGTTCAACAGCAAGTTCCTCTCCGACGTTCTAAACGTGATCGAGGGAGATGACGTGAAGCTCGAGACAACTACGCCATCCAGCCCAGGCGTCTTCCGATCTCCGAAACATGAGAACTACACCCACGTTGTCATGCCAATGTTCGTCCAGTGGTAAGCGTTAGATAGTTAGCAGACGACAGGGAGTGCACGTGATGCACTCCCTTTTTGTTTAACCAATCCTGATTCGCTCAGTGGCGTACCTGATTACATCCTGGCGTTCACGACTCGCCATGAACAGAGCGAGAGTGATTGGTCCGAAACGTCCGGTAAACATTGCGATCGAGACGATAAACCTGGCAGGAGCGTTCAGATCTGGAGTTGCACCAGCCGACCAGCCCACTGTTCCAAACGCTGAGATCATTTCAAACATTCCTGTTTTGAAATCCAGATCGGGTTGTACGGCGAACAGCGCCACAATCAATGTCAAAACCGCCGCAGACGCCGTAGCGCCAACTGCCATGGCACGTTGAACGTTGGGTCTAGGGATTTCTCGTCCGAATACAGTTGTCCTGTTTCGACCGCTGAAAATGGCAATTGAGGCGATCAGTACGACCATGAATGTGCTGACTTTGATTCCCCCGGCGGTTGAAGCGCTTGCACCACCTACGAACATCAAGCCTTCTGAAATGCTGGTGTTCGCAGTGTGTAATTCACTGTATTTGACAGTAGAGAAACCGGAAGTTCGATTTACCGTGTGGAACGCACCTTGCGTCAACTTGCTTCGAACTGACTCGCTTCCAATTGTTGCGTCGTTATTCCATTCGAGCGCGAGGAAGCTTACGAACCCGATAGTCAGCATTACTGCGATCCCGACCAACACGAGCTTGGTGTCGAGAGTCAGGTCTCGCCATCGTCTGATTCGTATGAAATAGGCGAGTGCTGCGTAGCTAACCGAACCCACCAGGAAAAATATTCCAACGATCTTGAGTGACTGGATGTCCATGGTGAACCCGACCATAACTTCCAGCGCACCGAGTCCGATCAATGCCATCACACCCACTGCGATCAACGTACGTCGGGAAAGCAGGGCTGAGCGTCTCCACTGACGTAGTACGACCACGTTTGCGAGCACAGCGTAACTGCTCGACCCGAGAAGGATCATGAAGCCGATGATGAGGAGAGAAGGTATGTCACGGCTAAGCCCAACCAGGCTGTCACCGCCCATCAGTTCGTTAGGAAGAATTTCGAATCCGGCATTGTTAAAAGCAGAAATTGCAGTGAAAACGCTCTGCCAAATTCCTTCCCGGAGAGACATTCCTGGCCAAATGGGAGCGATCACGTACCAGCGGATGAATATCAGTACCGCACCAATAATTTGCACGACGATCGCCATAAGGATGATGTTGCGGGCGAGCGACGCGATCGTTCCCAGTCGATTGTCGTCCAGTCCGGCTCCTACAACCAATCGTCCTTCCAGACTGGATCTTCGACCTGTGATGAACAGCAGGAACGCTGCTCCAGTCATGAATCCCAAGCCACCGATAAAAATCAGCACGGCCAGCACTGCTTCGCCGAACGCGGTCCAAGCTTCACGTGTGTCCACAACGACCAATCCAGTTCCGGTCATTGCGGAAACAGAGGTGAACCAGGTCGTTACTGGTGAGAGAAATTCACCTTCAGTATTTGCTACCGGGAGTGACAGCAGTAATGCCCCAACCAATGCCACTGCAAAAAAACTGTAGACCAGCAGCATCGGCGATGTTGGGCCACGAACCGATACCTCTCGCCGCTCGACATGCGCGCGGATCGGTGACATTTCCGCCTGGCGCGGACGCCTTACTACTCGGTCACCGGGTTTTGTCGTCAATCGATTCTGCATTGGCTAGCCGTTGAGACTACCTAATAATTCAAGCAAGCTTACGACAACCTGAAATTATCCCTGATACAGGACTTTTTCAGGGGGCGTAAAGCGTGATAAACAGACGATTATTCATGCGGTAAGAATTTCGATTGGTCAAACAACGGGTAGCATTTCTGGATGCGTTGGTTATCGATACTTGTGATTACGGCGGGATTGGTGCTGATCGGGCTTGCGGTCACACAGATCGTACTTCGTGATCCGGCAGTTACTGGGCACGTAGTTGAGGTTGAATCTAAGAGCCTGACGACATTTTCATCCCTGGTAGTGAGAGATGACGATGGAGAACTCTGGACATTCCAAGGGCAGGGGACATTCACTGGATTCACTCCTTCACATCTCAACGAGCACAAGATTCTGGGCGAAACCGTTACCGTTGAGTATTCGGAACGAGAAGACGGGAGCCTGATCGCCACGAAGATTTCCGATTAGGAATTCACTCGCATCAGGTGCATTACCATGTCGGCACGATTCTGACGTGATTGACAGCTAAAAACACATATCAAATACAGCCAGTTTTACGCTTATCGGCGTAACATCGACACCGCTTTATTGACCAACCCGTTTATTGAACTGAGTTTGAGATGCCCGTACCTTCCAGCGATCCGATAATCGTTGCACCAACCAACATGCCGTTTCGAGCGGACGAGTCGCTTGACCTCGATGCGCTAGCCAGAAATGTAGACAAATTCAGCAGCACAGCCCTCTCCGGATTTGTGGTTGGCAGCTACGGTGGCGAAGAGTTCCACATGGGAGAACCTGAAAAGGTCTCCGCTATCAAAACCGTAGTTGAAGCACACGCGGGTAGGCGCTTCGTGATTGCCGGAATCGACGCACTCTCCCCAACGGAAGCGGTTCGGCTCTCCAACCTGTATGCCGAAGCTGGCGCAGATATGGTCCGCGTGCGAATTCCTCCAGCCGCAGGGCGAGGTAACACAGCTCCTATTCAGGACTACTTCCAGCAGGTAACCGAAGGCAGCCCGGTCCCCGTCGTAGTTATTCATCAACCCAAAACTGCGATGAGCGTCGATGTGACCCCTGGCGAGCTGCGAGACATCACGTCAATGGACAACGTCTTTGCGTACATCATGTCGCTCAACTACCGCTACGAGTGTCGAATGCCGACGTTCGTAGACGAGAAGGTGAAGTTCTGGACATGTAACGGCACTCTCTTGATGCCCGGAGGAATGATCGGTGCCGTCGGTGCTTGTCTACTGTTCGGGAACTGGGGACCACACATTGCCAGAGACATCATTCAGGCATGTCTGGATGGTCGCTACGCTGAAGCCCGCGAGATGCAAGAACGAATCAACCACATCGACTTCCTGGGTATGTCTTGGGGTGTAGGCGTTCAGAAGGCTGGACTCAATCTGATGGGGTACGAGGGCACTGTTCCAAGACTCCCCAACCTGCCGCTCAATGATGTGCAGATGGCGGAGTTGAAAGATGCGCTCATCGAAGCAGGCATCATGAACTCGGATGGGACACCCGCACCTCAAATCTAGGTGTATCTTTATTCGTCGCGAAATTTTTTGACGCTGGACTTCGTGTTCGGCTGGAGAACTCATGAAGCTAACTAATCCTGAGATGATTCGTGCTGTCACCCGCGATTGGGACGGTGAGCGTGACTCGAATGGACGACCATTGGTCCCAGACGACATTCTTGAACGAATGAAGTTGGTCACGACCGAAGAAGCATGGGGTACGTGCAAACGCAACGGTTACCACTGGCAGTTCGCTGGCGATTGGATGAACCTTCACCCAGATCGAGTGATTGTCGGCAGGGCTGTAACGTGCCGATGGGTTCCTCGACGACCTGACGTTCACGACTCAATCGATAAACAGGGAGAAGAGGACGGCCGGGTCGGCTTCCAGAACTCATGGGTGATCGATGAGTTGGAGCAGAACGATCTGATAGTGGTCGATTTGTTCGGCAAGGTCTACAACGGCACCTTCGCTGGCGACAACCTGGCAACAGCGATCAAATCTCGTTCTGGCACCGGCATGGTTATCGACGGTGGTATTCGAGACACGCAGAGAATTCTCCAAATGGACGAGTTCAATGCTTTCGTGAGAGGTATTGATCCAAGTGCAATCCTCGACGTGAGCATGCCCGAGATTAACGGCATCACTCGCATCGGAGAAGCGACATGTGTTCCGGGAGATGTTGTACTTGGCACCAGTTCAGGTGTGATCTTCATCCCACCGCACCTTGCACAAGAAGTTGTCGAGCGCTCCGAGAACATCAGGCTCAAGGACGAGTTTGGTCAACAGCGAATTCGCGAAGGTATCTACACGCCAGGTGAGGTTGACCGCGAATTCTCCGATGAAATGAACAAAGATTTTGAAGAATGGAAAGCGAACCGACTTTCTTAGTTCTCCAAGTTTGAAACAAGCAGTTATTTAGATAGAACAGGAAATCATGGCAGATCAGAATTCAAGTGCGCTTGATCAGGTGAAAACTTCATCCAGCCCTTCCGATTTGAGGATCACCGACATGCGTATCGCAGTCGTTGGTGGCGGGGGATGGCGATGGCCGATCATCAAACTGGAGACGAACCAGGGGCTCGTAGGTTTAGGTGAGGTACGTGATGGTGCTTCTGCTCGTTACGCACTGATGCTCAAGAGCCGACTCCTCGGTGAGAACCCATGTGACATTGACCGACTCTTCCAGAAGATTAAACAGTTCGGTGGTCACGGTCGACTCGGTGGTGGTGTTTGTGGAGTCGAAATGGCTCTCTGTGACCTCGCTGGTAAGGCGTACGGCGTACCTGCTTACATGCTCGCCGGTGGTAAGTACCGCGACAAGATCAAGGTTTACTCAGACACTCCTTCGCTGAAAGACCCAGAAGAAATGGGTAAGGCGCTCAAAGGCCGAATGGATCGAGGTTTCGAGTTCCTGAAGATGGACATCGGTCTCTGGATTGCTTCGGAATTCGAGAATGGTGTAATCAATAAGAAGGAAATCGCTGAATCAGCAACCCTGATGCACCCGTTCACCGGCATTCAGGTATCTGACTACGGAATCTCCAAGATGGTCGAGTACGTTGAAACCGTACGATCGATCATCGGATACGAAATCCCACTGGCATCCGACCACTTCGGTCACATGGGTGTTGAGAACGCCATCCGAATCGGTAAGGCTCTCGATAAGTTCACACTCGCCTGGTACGAAGACATGATTCCGTGGCAGTTCGTTGACCAGTGGAAGATGCTCAAAGAAGGTGTCGATACTCCTGTCTGCACTGGTGAGGACATCTATCTCAAGGAAGGTTTCGAACCATTAGTTGAAGCACGAGCTATCTCGGTTGCGCACCCAGACCTCGCTACGTCAGGTGGAATTATCGAGACCAAGAGAATCGCAGACTACTGCCGTGACGCTGGTATCGGTGTGGCTCTTCACCAGGCAGGTTCACCGGTCGTTGCGATGGCTAACGCACATTCGGCTATGGCAATGGAGAACTTCATTGCTCTCGAAATGCACTCTGTAGACAACCCTTGGTGGGACGACCTCGTTGAACTCCAGGGTCAGGACGGACCGATGATCAAGGACGGCTACGTAACCGTGACCGACGCACCTGGTCTTGGACTTGAACTGAACGAAGAGGCAATCAAGGAGCACCTTGCAGAACCGAGTGCAAAACGCCATGCCGTTTACCCAACCGGTGCATTTGAGGACACCTCTGAATGGGATGACCTCGACGCTCACGACCGAACATGGAGCTAACTCCACTAACGAGTCGAAGAATTAGAAGAAGGCTGTCGCTGTTTGCGGCAGCCTTTTTTCTATTAGCGAAAAATTGGAGCTCGAATAGTTACGAAACCGTGTAAAAGAATCACTTGGCACGAAGCGGTCGGTGAGTACGAAACTTCTGAATACTAGAAGAGGTACTTAATGCGATTTTCAAGTGTGAAACGAATTATCAAGCCATCATCACGTATGAGACTCACCGTAATAGTTGGTGCTTGGGCCGTGATTTCGATACTGTCTGCTTGCGCCGGTGAAGTCGGTCCCGAGGGTGCTCAGGGCCCAATTGGACCTCAAGGTGCCGAAGGACCAACAGGACCTATTGGACCGACCGGAGCCAAGGGCGAACCTGGGCCCAAAGGCGACACAGGCGCGACTGGCCCACAAGGGCCCGCAGGGAACACATCCGGTGTTACCGCCGGTTCAGGGCTTAGTCTCGATGGAGACACTCTCTCCGTCGATTTCGACGGTTCCGGTTCCGCCGATTCTGTTGCGCACAGCGACCACAACCACGACTTGGATTATTACGCCCAATCGGTGGTTGATGCTGCAATTGCCGCAGCTAAAAACTGGACCGCACTAAGCGACGTTCCCGCCGGTTTCGCTGATGGAGTTGACCAGGACGCATTGGGTGGTCTCTCATGTTCAGAGGGACAATCCGCGATCTACTCAAACGGTAGTTGGGTGTGTGGCGTTGGATCGGGTTCTGGTTCTGGTTCATCAAATCTGATCGTGGCGCTCTCCACAAAGATTCAAGACACCGTTGCGCCGGGGCAAGATGTCGAAATGGTGGTCGGTGTTGATGGACTTCCGTTAGCCGCTTACTACAACCGCAACACCCGCCGATTGACGACCACCCACTGTACGTCTTCGGACTGCTCAACATTCAACACGTACGAGCACACCAGTTCGGGGAATGCCGGCGAGCATCTGGATCTGGCGATCGGTCTTGATGGCCGACCGATGATCAGCATGTACGACAATACGAGTAACCCAGGTGGGACTGTCGAATTCGACCTGAAATTCTTGCGATGTGGGGAAATCGAGTGTAAGACAAGCACAACAGTCACAGTCGATGAATCAGCCGATGTGGGACAGTACAACGCTGTTGCAGTACGACCGAACGGCCTCCCGGTAATCGCCTACCGAGATTTCACGAACAAGGAACTCAAGTTCGCCTTCTGCAAGGACGTTAACTGCGCTACTTCAGACATCGCATCTGTGGATACTGTCAACGATCCGACTCACACAGACATGATTGTCGGATTTGATGGACTGCCGTTGATCACCTACCGAGACGCGGCAAGTACCTCGTTGCACGTTGCGCACTGCACAAACGAGAAGTGCACAGCCTCAACCTTAACTACCGTTGACTCAGCTGTGGACACAGGTGCATACGTCAACATCACGGTTGGATCTGACGGTTTGCCGATCATGGCTTACCACGATGTCTCTGGTGATTCGCTGAAAGTCGCACACTGTTCGGTGGTGGACTGTAGTTCATCAACGGTCACCGTTGTGGACAACAGTAGGTCGTCGGGTGAGTGGCCAGCAGTTGTGATTCCATCAGACGGACTCCCGCTGATCTTGTTCAACGACAAGTTCCGAACCGCGTTACGATTGGTCAAGTGTTCAACATCCACTTGCTCGTCATTCCTGAGCAGGTTGGTCGTATCGGACGAGGTCGTTGGTCGCAAGAACACCGCCGTGATCACTTCAGACGGTCTGCCTGTGATCTTGTACGAGAACCTCGACACTGAATCGCTAATTGTTCACAAATGTGCGAATTCACTTTGTACTGACTACGCCAACTAGCAATCACCGCTCACGATTCGCATCTGGAAACCCTGGTCAGTTACTGCCCAGGGTTTTTAGTACCTCGGTTGCTGACCCCAACGATGCCGGTGACATCAGGTATATCCCATTCCATCCTTCGGATCGGTATGAGATCGCTTGTGCGCTTGCTATCTCGATTCCTTTTTTCGCCTGGTCAGATGAATCGTCGTACTTCTCAAGTGCTTCGATTACGTCGATTGGCAGATTTACCCCAGGGACATTAGCCATCCGGTGAGCGTGCTGAGCTGATCGCAACACCATCACCCCAGGAAGAATTCGCGTGCTGTCTCGGTATGGTTCAAGCGCAGTGAGAGCATCAGAGTCGAAAACGGGTTGAGTCATCACATAATCTGCACCAGCATCTAACTTGGTTTCGAGTCGTGCAAACTCTCGCTTTAAATTGAGTGATTCAGGTTCGAATCCTGTCCCGATAGTGAACTGGGTGGAATATCCATCCTTGCTCAACGGGGCGTTTCCAAAATCAAGACCGTTGTTCAGTTGCGATGCGGTTGAACGGATCATCTGGACTGAATTCAGGTCGAAAACTGCCGAAGCGCGGGGATACGTGGGCGACATTTTCGGTGGATCACCGGTGACGAACAGCACGTTGCGAATCCCTCTCAGGTGATACCCGACCAATCTGGACTGAATAGCAAGAGTATTCAAATCACGCCCGGTAAAGTGCGCAATGAATTCTAGGTTATCGTCGCTCCAGTCGAGGTCGTTTCGTATCAATTCGATGAGATCCCCGGGCGGAATTAGGGGAATACCTCGGGAGCCGTCAGTGATGTCTATTGCGTCGGCGAGGCCTTCAGAATGACAGCGTCTGACAAACTCAATCCTACGCTTGAGTGCAACTGAATCACCCCCACCAATGGAGAGCATTTCAACAGACACTGCAAATTCTCCGGCAAATAGTTTTCTAGAAAACTCTCCGTTCAGTTTTTTCTCAGATTGGTTATGAACTGGTTGAACCGAATCTCGAACTGAAATTTGGGGAGAAACTGGTTCCTCATCGGAAGAGCGAGACTTGAGGTAGGCCGACATCTCTCGCAAGTGTTCGGGGTGTACTTCGCAGCATCCACCAATGAGTCCGACCCCTACATCCGAGAGCAGCCGACTGATATTCCCCATGTACTCGGGGTTTGCACGGGCAAGGAATCTATGTCCGATCCGTTCGAAACCGCCTGCGTTTGGCATAGCGGACAAGATCACCGCGCCCGACTGAACAGCTTCGGCTCCGACTGCCTCCTCTGCGAATGCAGTTGAAACCCATGGTGCAACGCAATTCACTCCAACCACAGACGCGCCGGCGTCAGTTGCAAGGCCTACAAACTCGGATGGATCTACCGACCAGTCCAGTTCACCCACCCCTGGATCCAACGCCGCATGCAAGATCACCGCAGGTGCGTCAGGAATGGCTGAGATGGTACGGGAAAGGTTCAATACCAGTTCGATGTCTGTGAATGTTTCAAGGAGCAAGGCGTCGACTTCAGCTGCAAGTAACGCGTCGATCTGACTGGTGTAGTTATCGACGGTTTCTCCGCCAGGTCCGATGGAGCCTATTACGAAAATTCGTTCAGCACCTGGAAACTGATCGCGGTGGGAATTGATCGCGTTTCGGGCGATCTCTACTGCTGCGGTATTTATCGAGCGAGTGTTTTCTGCGTTTCCAGATGCCCGCAGTTCCAGTTCATTTGCCGCAAACGTGTTTGCTGTGAGAACCCTTGCTCCAGACGCCAGGCTGGCGAGATGGATGCCACCGATCAATTCCCGATTCGTTAGGTTTAGTGCCTCGTACGGGTATTCAGGAGCAGCAAGGCGTCCAGTCAGTTGGAATACTTGGGAGCCCATTCCACCATCGGCGAGGATCACACCATTTTTGAGTTGTTCAAGAAACTCAGATCGCAACTGCGCCTCATTTGCTTGGTCGTCAGATAACAGAAGCGTGGTGCCTGGCAGGTCAGGGGAGAGTAATCACACCCTCAAGAGTCTGAACTGCCTTACCGGAAATCAACACTCGATCCCCCCGCACCTCGCATTTAAGTGTGCCACCGCGACGCGATATTTGCCGAGCGGTGAAGTCGGTTTTACCAAGTCTGTTCGCCCAGTATGGAGCAAGTATCGTGTGTGACGACCCGGTTACAGGGTCCTCGTTGATTCCTGCGGTCGGCACGAAGAATCTGCTGATGAAGTCGATTCCGGTTTCAGAACCGCGAGCTGTGGCTGCCACCCACGGCTCAGGGAGTTGAGCGACCGCATCGAAGTCAGGTTTAAGATTCCGGACCTGATTTTCGTTTTCGTATACAGCGATCGTCGTATTCGCTGACCAAACTTCCAAAGGACGATCTCCCAGCGCCGCTGCGACTTGTTCTATCAAATCAGCATCATCAATCTGACTCGGACGATTGATCGGGAAATCAAGGGTCACCAGATCTCCGTTTCTCGATGCTGTGAGATATCCGCTTCTCGTGTGAAATCCAATTAGATCTCTGTCCGTCTCAAGTCGTTCTGTTATTACAAATGTTGACGCGAGAGTTGCGTGACCACAAAGGTCTACCTCTACTGTCGGAGTAAACCACCTAAGGTCGAAGTCACCGTCACGACGTTTCACAAAGAAAGCCGTCTCCGATAAATTCATTTCCTCGGCAATTTGCAGCATTTGCTCCTCGGTGAGCCATTCATCCAATTGGCACACCGCCGCCGGATTGCCGCTGAACGGTTCATACGTGAACGCGTCGATCTGGAAGACGGGAATTTTCATTCCGGGGAGTTACCAGTTGTTACCGCCGGTCCAGGGATGCTTCTCGAGCTCCGATTCGATCAAATCGGAACCTAGCCCCGGGCGGTCATGGACTTTCAGCTGTCCATTCTCGATTTCAAGTGGATGCGTCATGATGTCGTCGCGCCATGGAGCGTCATCGTTGATGAACTCCAAGGTCATGAAGTTCGGGATTACTGCACAAATGTTTGCCGAAACAAGTGTGTTCATTGGGCTATGGCAGTTGTGAGGTGCAATGGCGACATCATAGATATGGGCGTAGTCACAAATTTTCTTGCCCATAGTCACACCGTTCCATGCGAAGTCGGGCATTACGATGTCCTGAGCGTGAGATTCGAAGAATGGTTTGTACTCTTCCGGCCCCATTAAACTTTCGCCGTGACAAATCGTTGTTGTTGTAGCTTCCCGAACTGTCTTCAGTGAACCCGGATCCCACGTTTCAGTCTCCAGCCACATCATGTTGAATGGTTCAAGTACTCGAGCCAGCTTGATTGCCCCTCCGAGTCGGAATCCTAGTGCTGTGTCGATCGCAATTCCGATATTTGGGCCTAACGCATCTCTAAAGGCGCTGATGACACCAACTGCGTTGTCGAGTTGCTCAGGCGTTATTTGACCTGAGTTACCGACACCGTTTCTGCCTCGCTGACCACGTGGAAGACCATCGATATTCAAGATGTTTGTCTTGATTGCCCTGAAACCCTGTTCGAGAACTTCGTCGGAGAGCGCTCTGATGTCATCAAGAGTCCTGAGATCCGGGGTTTGTAGCTGCTCATGGTATCCACGACGATCCGAGCCGCAGTGTGACCAGTACAACTGCAACTCATCTCGCATCTTGCCACCGAGTAGTTGCCATACCGGGACGCCGAGTGCCTTTCCTCGAATGTCCCACAACGCCGAATCGATCCCCGACATTGCTTTATACGCAATTCCACCGCGCTGTCGGACCATGAACGAAGCCATCTCCCACCAGGCAGATTCTGACGCCATGGGATCGCGCCCGATCATGATTTCGCCAAGTTGGTTCACGGTTCCAGCTACCGAATAGGCAGCTTGCCATTCAGTGCAATCACCCCAGCCGACAATGTCGGAGTCGGTTTCGATTTTCACGAACGTCCACGGCCTGAAAACACCATCAACGATGAAAGTTTTTACGTTGGTGATTTTCATTTGAGCGACCTCAGATCTTCGTCAACTGCGGCGCCCGAAGGCATTTCCTGGTACTCGTACCTGCGGACCCCTGGCATGAATATCGCAATAGCGATCACAACACCGATAGAAATGAATCCACCTATGACCATCGTTGCCCCTGCGCCAATTGCTGCTGCGACAAACGCAACTTCCATTTGCCCGATATTGTTTGCTCCCATCGCTGCAAATGAGTGGGCACTCGATGCGCGTCCGATGAGCCTGTCAGGGGTGGTCAGCTGGACCATCGCCTGCCTCATAGTCATACCGACCGAATCAGTTGCCCCTAACAAAGCGACTATTACTAGCCCAATCCAGAAGATCGGATTTAGCCCGAATGCAATTAACCCAACTGCATAGACCATCGTAGCGGCAAGGACTATTCGACCCTTGTGCTTGATTCGTTCTGTGAAGAACACGAGCATCGATCCAGCAACACCACCCGCGGCATTGAATGAACCGAGTAGGGCAGTTCCATCAGCACCCATGCCGTAAAGGCCATCGGCGAACAGCGGGAACAACATTCGGTAGAAGCTCACGATAGTTACTCCGATATCCAGCAAATACAAACCAGGGAGAATCGGGTGCTTAAACACGTACCTTGCACCTTCGCGAATGGCTTCGACCTTGCTTTGCGCTGCTGTCTCCGGATCTGGTTCACCACTGGCATTGATCAGAGCAGGAGCAATCATACTGATCGCTGCTAAGACCGTTGCCGCGGCGAATGTAACGGTGACTCCGAACCACACGAATAGAGCACCAAAGATCAATGGGGCGACGATTTGCCCAACCTGGAACGAGGCGGTCTGCATCGTGACAGCGTTGGTTATGTGCGATCGGGGGACAACTCTGGGTAACATCGCCGGGCGGGCCGAGTTGCCCAGCATGTTCACGATTCCCGTAGCGCCAGTAACTGCAAAGATCATCCAAGGGGACAACGTGTCTGTTGCTGCAGCGACAGTCAGTAGTAACAACGTGATGAAAGACACTGACTGCGTGAACACCATTAACTTTTTACGGTTAACGATGTCGGCAAGTAGCCCGCCATACACAACAACGGGCATTTGAACGAACTGGATTGCACCAAGTATTCCGAGTTGAGCTGCAGAACCCGTTTC
>Ga0181580_10000752_pt1 | contig 24779 bp, 17 predicted proteins | sample 071ome_23_FD_132413 | JGI IMG/M metagenome (GOLD analysis project Ga0181580, IMG submission 132413) | Coastal salt marsh microbial communities from the Groves Creek Marsh, Skidaway Island, Georgia - 071403BT metaG (megahit assembly) | ecosystem: Environmental > Aquatic > Marine > Intertidal... | reverse complement strand
CTGAAGCAGAGTCTGTGTCTTCAATTATACACGCAAAGTCTTTGGCCGGCGTTCGGTCTGGAATTAAAAATCTAAAAGGGGCTCTTTCTGGTTCAGTTATTAAAATTAAAAAATCAATTATAGTCTGTGTTGCCAACCTTGAGTTTAACCTAGATATTTCGGAAGAAGATCTACAGCCCAACATTATAAACACCACCCTTGAGGAGGTCAAAGCTCAGATTGTTGCGCTGGAGTCGCTGACAGAAAGCTTTAAAGAATCTCAGTTTTTTCAAGAGGGTGCGTCTATTGTCTTGGCGGGTCCGCCCAATGCGGGCAAATCTACCCTCTTTAACGCGCTAATTAATAAAAAACACTCTATTGTTACAAAAGAAGAAGGTACAACAAGAGATGTTGTTGAAAAAAACTTTTTAATTAAACAGCTTCCGATTATACTAAAGGACACTGCTGGAATTAGGGGTGGTCAAAGCGAGGCAGAAAAACAGGGCATATTAAAATCAAAGGAAGAGGTTTCGAGCGCTGACCTTGTTATAATGTTTAACCATAAACCACAAAAACCCCTATCTAAACACCTTTATGTTTTTAATAAATCTGACATAAACACAACGACCGACAATTATGATATTCATATTTCTGCCAAGGAAAACAAAAATATTAGTAAACTAAAAGACCTAATTTATAAAAGGCTTGTTGGAGATTTTTCTTTAGGTGAAGTTTTATTAACATCAAAAAGGCAATCAAGGTCTGTGTTGGCAGCATCAGAACACCTAAAAATGGCGTCGGCCCTACTTAAAAACGGCAATTCTCTTGAGCTTGTTGTTGAAGATTTAAACTGTTGTATTATGGAGTTAGATAAAATAACAAATAAAACATCCAGGGATGATATTTTAGAAAGTGTCTTCTCTTCTTTTTGTGTTGGGAAATAGTTTCACGTGAAACGCAAAACAAACTATACTGTTGTTGTTGTTGGTGGGGGTCACGCTGGACTAGAAGCTGCCCTAATATCACATAAAAGAGGGGTTAAAACCTTGCTGGTTTCCATGGACAAAAAATCTGTTGGAAGAACCTCCTGTAATCCAGCCATTGGCGGTTTAGCTAAGGGGCAAATGGTAAAAGAGGTTGATGTTTTGGGCGGCATTATGGGGTTTTTTGCAGACATGTCAACACTGCAAAGTAAAACCCTAGACATGTCAAAGGGTCGTTCTGTTTGGTCTCCAAGGTCTCAGATTGATAAAAAGCTTTATGAAAAAATTGCACAACAACACGCTAAAGCAGTCGGATTAGACGTTTTTGAAGGAGAGGTTGTTGGTCTTAATATTAAAAAAAATAGGATCTGTGGTGTTAAGCTAAAGGGGGGAGATGAAATTTCCTGTAATGCAGTAGTGTTAACCTGTGGAACTTTTTTAAACGGCTTAATACATATAGGAAAAAAACAAATACACGCCGGCAGATATGGCGAAGAAAGATCTAAGGGAATCACCGAGTTTTTAAACTCTATAGGTTTAACGTCGGGAAGATTAAAAACAGGGACACCTCCAAGAATTAAAAAATCTTCTGTTAATTGGGAGGCGGGAGAAGAAAATTTTGGAGACAAAAACCCAAAACCTCTATCCTATAGAACAAAAAACTTTAACCCTAAAGACGAGCCTTGTTTTTCTTTTAGGACAAAGAAAGAAACCCATGAAATGATTTTAGAAAACTTACATTCTTCTGCGATGTATTCTGGTAAAAGCATGGCAAAAGGACCAAGATATTGTCCTTCTATTGAGGATAAGGTGTATAAGTTTAAACAAAACCCTTCACACCTTTTACAGTTAGAACCGGAATGGACCAGGTCTGAACAAATATATGTTAATGGTTTTTCTACAAGCCTCTCTGAAAATGTACAATTAAAATGTTTACAAACTGTTAGTGGTTTAGAAAGGGTTGAGTTTATACGGCCCGGATATGCAATAGAATACGATTTTTTTCACCCCTCTCAACTTAAAAACACCCTAGAAAGTAAAGCTATTGATGGTCTTTTTTTAGCCGGACAAATAAATGGTACATCCGGGTATGAAGAAGCTTCTTCACAAGGAATAATAGCAGGAATAAATGCATCCTGTTTTATTTTAAATGAAAAGCCTTTAGTTTTAAAAAGAGAGGATGCATATATAGGTGTGTTAATAGACGATTTAATATTAAAAGATACCAACGAGCCCTATAGAATGTTTACTTCTCGTGCAGAATATAGATTACAACTAAGATCTTCCAATGCAGACCAAAGACTATTAAAATATGCAAAAGAATATAATTTGTTAAATGATGAAACTATTGAAACTCTTTTACATAAAATTGAAAAAACAGAACAATTGGTTAAAAAATTAAATGAAACAAGTATAAAACCAGTTGAAATAAATGAAAGGCTTGCTTTTTTAGGTGAAAATGAGATAAAAGAGTCACAAAAAATTTCAAATATTTTAAAACGTCCTCCCTTAACAATTAAAGACTTTAAAATTAAAAATACACACTCTAAACTTTTAAATAATTTTATGGAAGATGAAATATTATTTGAAGCCGAGACACTTATTAAATATAGCGGCTATATTAATAGACAACAGGAAGAAATAGATAAAATAAAAGTTTATGAAGAAATGATTATACCAAACAATTTTAATTATAATGAGATAAAAAGCATTTCTAATGAGAGTAGGGAGAAATTTATTAATATAAAACCTCAAACAGTAGGACAGGCTCAAAGAATTAATGGTATTAGACCATCAGATATTTCTATTTTATTAGTATATTTAAGGCGTCCGTTTCACGTGAAACAAAAATGAAAAATTTTATATATATATTAATGTTTACCGGTTTTGTTTTTTCTCAAGAAGAAGTTCTGCTTGATAGGGTTGCCTCTGTAGTTGAAAATAAAATAGTTTTAATGAGTGATGTAGTTTTAGCTGCAAACGCTGTTGCAGCACAACAAAATTTAAATCCAAATACTAATCCTGTCATTTATAAAAAACTATTAGAAGACTCTAGAGAAAGTATGGTTGAACAATTATTAATTATTGAAATGGCAGAACAGGACTCTGTTGAAATTTTAGATAAAGATATAGATAAGGCGCTTAATCAACAAATCGAAAACATTATTTCTCAAACAGGCGGAAAAGAACAGGCGGAAAAGGCTTTGGGTAAAAAACTATCTGATTTTAAAAGATCATATAGGGACGATATGAGGGGAAAGTTGTTGGCGGAAAAATATACTTCTTCTCTTACCTCATCAATAAGTGTTTCTAGAGGTGATATTATAGATTTTTATATGTCATATAAAGACAGTATACCTTCATTTCCAACTCTTTATAAAACTCATCATATTTTATTAGAAATAAAACCGTCTGAAGAGTCTCAAAATAAGGCTTTTGAAAAAACATTAAATATTAAGAAAGAAATTCTTAATGGTTTAGATTTTGGTGAAGCTGCAAAAAAATATTCAACTGACCCAGGATCTAAAAATGAGGGTGGAAATTTAGGATATGTTTCAAGAGGGGTTTTTGTTGATGAATTTGAAAAAGTTGTATTCACTGTAGAAAAAAATAAAATAACAGATCCTATAAAAACCCAATATGGTTATCACTTAATAGAGGTTTTAGAAAGATCTGGAGAAAAGGTTTTAGCTAGGCATATTTTAATTAGAAATGAAACTACAGAGGCTGATAAAAAAAATACTTACGAAAAAGCAAATCTAATTAAAAATAATATATCTACTTTTGAAGATTTCTTTAGTGCTGCACAAGATTTTTCAGACGACAAAACTAGTGGACCTGGAGGCGGATTATTAGGAATGATTGATTTAGAATATTATCAAGTTCCAGAATTAAAAAAAATCATTAAAGATATTAATGTAAAAACAGTAAGCAATCCTATCCTTACTAGTTTTGGTTATCATTTAATATGGGTACAGGAAATTAAAATGGGCGGACCTCCAACCCTAGAAAACAACTGGTTAGACTTAAAAGATATGGCCTTAAACAAAAAAAAGGCTGATTGGTATAACAGTTGGATATCTGAAGTTAAAAGTAAATTTTATATAAAAAGAAATCCACTTACTTATCCACAAATAGATGGATAAATTATATTTTTTATCTCCTCTATTTTATTAACATTTTATTAACCAATTATTAACCTAATTTTTTTATAAAATTTTAATGTTTTTATCTCAACAAAATTTAAATTTATATTAGTTTTCCACATATAAACTTTTATAATATTATTAATAGTTTTTTATATATAAATATTTAATAAATATATAGGGTACTTAAAGCTTGTACTGAAACCATTATTATTTTAATATTGAATGTTAATTATGAACATTTCAACCACAAAAAAAGAATTACAAAAGGCATTTTCAAAATTAACTAAAACAACACAATTAAAATCTCAAAATCCCCTAGTGAATTATACTTACATTTCTTCTTCGGCCGCAGGAGTTACTTTACATTCAACCGATTTAGAAGTCGGTATTAAAACACAAATCAATGCATCTGTAAATAACAATGGAGAGGGATTATTTCCAACCTCCGAAATGAATGATATTATTAATGTTATTGATGATGGAAGAGTAGACGTTGAAGTTTCTGGTCCACATATTAATATTAAATCAGAAAAAGGAATTTCATTTGATATATCCACAGTTCCTTTTCAAGAATATCCCGATATTCCAGAAAATACTCATGAAAATTTATATTGTATTGATACACAAAGTTTAAAAGATATTATATCTTCATTATTATATGCTGTTAGTAATGAACCTACAAAACCTGCATTAAATGGGGCATGTTTTAATTTTTTAGAAGGTACTATTGATTTTGTTGCTACAGACGGACACAGACTTGTTAAAATTTCTAAACAAAATAATACAAGTATTTTAGGTTCTTTTATTATACCTAAAAAGTTTTTATCTATTTTAGGATCTTTTTTAGAAGGTCAATCAGAAACTAATTTAATTATTAGTGGAAACTATATTTTTACAAATAATAATAAAGATGTTTTTTATTCAAAAATTATTGATGAAAAATATCCTAACTATAATGCTGTTATTCCGGAAGAAAATCCTCTTTTATTAAAAGCAAGTAAAAGTGAAATGTTAAATAATATAAAAGCTGCTTCTATAGCTACAAATAAAAATACAAATCAAATATCATTAAATTTATCAGAGGGTAAAGTTTATTTTAAGAGTGTTAATCAACCAGAAAGTAAAACAGTGCACGCCCCTTTAAAGACAGCAGAATATTCTGGTGAAGATATGTCTATAGGATTTAATGCCATTTATTTAAAGGAAGCAGTTTCAAAATATTTAAATGAAGAAATAATTTTTACTTTTAAAGACTCTTTGTCTGCTACTCTTTTCTTGCCTAAAATAAACGATCAAAAAACTATAATATTATTAATGCCTGTGAGGATAAATGACTAAAAACAATTATGGCGCTGACAAAATATCTGTTTTAAAAGGATTAGAGGCAGTTAGAAAAAGACCAGCCATGTATATTGGGGATGTTGGAAGAAGAGGTTATCACCATCTTGTTAGTGAAGTAGTTGATAATAGTATAGACGAAGCCTTAGCTGGTTTTTGCACATCAATAATTGTAACTATAAAAAATGATGGTTTTATATCTATTGAAGATAATGGTAGAGGAATACCAGTAGAAATTCATAAAACAGAAGGAAGGCCGGCACTAGAAGTTGTTATGACAGTTCTTCATGCTGGTGGAAAATTTGATAAAAACACATATAAGGTTTCTGGAGGTTTACACGGGGTGGGTGTTTCTGTGGTAAATGCTTTGTCAGAATCTTTAATAGCTGAAGTACATCGAGATGGAAGTCACTATAAACAAGAATATTCTATAGGAAAACCAACAACCGACGTAGAAAAAGTTGGTAGTAGTAATAAAACAGGAACAATAATATCCTTCAAACCCGACCACTCTGTTTTTTCACACAATGGTTTTGAAGAGGAGATAATTAAAGGAAGACTAAAAGAATTAGCATATTTAAACAAAAATTTATCAATTAAAATGATTAATGAACCAGAAGAAACAGAAACCGAATATTGTTTTCCTGGAGGTCTTTCAGATTTTGTAAAATACTTAGATGGAGGTGAAGATTTAATTCATGATGAGGTCATTTCTGTGTCCAGAGAAGATATAGAGGTTCCTGTTGATTTAGCACTTAGATATAGCACTAACTATAATAGTAATATATTTTCATTTGTAAATAATATTAACACTATTGAAGGAGGTACTCACCTTTCAGGCTTTAGATCTGCCTTAACGAGAGCATTAAACAACTATGCAAACAAAAATGATTTAATTAAAACGAAAAAAAACGAAAAATTTTCTCTTTCTGGAGACGACTTTAGAGAGGGGTTAACTATTGTTCTTTCGGTAAAAGTTCAAGAACCTCAGTTTGAAGGACAAACAAAAACCAAACTCGGAAACGGGGATGTTAAGGGTCTTGTTGATAATGTGGTTTATGATGGAATTCAGGCGTTTTTAGAACAAAATCCAAAGGTTGGAAAAAAAATTATAGAAAAAGCAGCTGAAGCAGCTAGAGCAAGAATTGCCGCAAAAAAAGCCAGAGAACTTGTTAGAAAAAAGTCTGGTCTTGGATCAACAACATTGCCCGGAAAATTAGCAGACTGCTCCAACAAAGATCCCCTTCAATGTGAATTGTTTTTAGTTGAGGGAGATTCTGCTGGAGGAACAGCAAAACAGGGAAGAGACAGAAGAACACAAGCTATTTTACCTCTACGAGGAAAGGTTATTAATTCTGAAAAAGCTCGAGAAGACAAGCTTTTAGCAAACAATGAAATTCAATCAATTATAACAGCCCTAGGCTGTGGTTTTGGTGAAGATGAAGACGACCCAAGCAGCTTTAACCCCGAAAAACTAAGATATCACAAAATAGTTATAATGACAGACGCAGACGTAGATGGTAGTCATATTAGAACCCTTTTATTGACGTTTTTTTGGAGAAAAATGAAGAGTTTAGTACAGGGAGGTTTTTTATATATGGCAATGCCACCGCTATATAAAATGAAACAAGGTAAAAAAGAAAGATATGCTTATACAGACGAAGAAAGAGATAACGTTTTACAAAGAATGGAGTCTGAAAATAAGGCAAAAATTGACATTCAAAGATATAAAGGTTTAGGAGAAATGAATGCTGAACAGCTTTGGGATACTACGATGAATGCGGAAACTAGAACACTGATGCAGGTAACAGTTGATCATATTATGGAAGAAGAAACCAATGTAAGGTTTAGAGAATTAATGGGAACGGAAGTAGAACACAGAAGAGCTTTTATTACTGAAAGAGCTAAATTTGCAACAAACATAGATATATAAAATGGACCTAGGTAGAGACAACATATTAGATAAACAACTAGTAAAAGAGCTCGAAGAAAGCTATTTAAACTATTCAATGTCGGTTATTATGTCGAGAGCGCTTCCAGACGCTAGAGATGGACTAAAGCCGGTACACAGAAGAATTCTTTTTAGTATGAGCGAAATGTCAGCGATATGGAACAGGCCCTATAAAAAATCTGCTAGAGTTGTTGGAGAGGTTTTAGGTAAATATCACCCACACGGAGACAGTTCTATATATGATGCTATGGTTAGAATGGCACAAGATTTTTCCATGAGACATGAGTTGGTTCAAGGTCAAGGAAACTTTGGATCAGTTGACGGCGATAGGGCAGCAGCAATGAGATATACCGAATCAAGAATGTCTAAACTTGGTGGAGAACTTCTCAGAGATATAGAAAAAGAAACTATTCCATGGACAAAAAATTTTGATGAAACATTAAAAGAGCCGGCCGTTCTTCCAGCGGTATACCCAAACCTTCTTGTTAATGGGTCAGAAGGAATTGCTGTTGGAATGGCAACAAAAATTCCACCACACAATCTATCAGAACTTATTAATGGCCTAGTAGAACTAATGTCCAATCCAGAGGCAGAAGTTAAAGACCTTATGAAACACATTAAGGGGCCAGATTTTCCGACATCAGGAAAAGCACTTGGAATTCAGGGTATAAAAGACGCCTATGAAACTGGAAGAGGAAAAGTTATTATGCAGGGAAGGGCACACGTAGAACCTTCAGCAAAAGGAAGAGATTCTTTAATTATTACAGAGCTTCCATATCAGGTAAACAAAGCCAACTTAATAGAAAAAATAGCATATTTAGCCAGAGATAAAAAAATAGAAGGAATAGCAGAGCTAAGAGATGAGTCTGATAAAGATGGAATGAGAGTGGTTATTGAAACAAAAAGAGACGCTGTCCCCGAGGTTGTTTTAAATCAACTATATAAACAAACACAACTTCAAGATACTTTTGGAATAATATTGTTAGCTCTTGTTGACGGTACGCCAAAGGTTATGAACTTAAAAGAAATTTTAGAGGTTTTTATATCGTTTAGGCTAGACGTTGTTGTAAAAAGAACAAAATTTGATCTTTCAAAGGCAGAAGACAGAGCACACATCTTAGAAGGTTTAAAAATAGCATTAAACAATATTGATAAAATAGTTGAAACAATCAAAAAGAGCAAAGACCCCACATCAGCAAAAGAATCCTTAATGAGTGGCTTTGGGCTTTCAGAAAAACAATCTCAAGCAATTTTAGATATGAGGCTTCAAAGGTTAACGGGACTAGAAACAGAGAAAATTATTAGTGAGTACAAAGATATTATACAGTATATAGCCGAGCTCAAAGGAATTTTAGAAAGCAAGGCTAAAAGAATGGAAATAATTAAAGAAGAGCTTCTCGAAATTAAAGATAAATACGGAGAAAAAAGAAGAACTGAAATTATAGAAGATTTTACCTCTCTCAGCATTGAAGATATGATAGCTGAAGAAGAAATGGTTTTAACTATAACGCACAACGGCTATATAAAAAGAACAAGCCTTAGCACATATAGAAGTCAAAGAAGGGGCGGAAGAGGAGTGCAGGGGGCAAGCTCAAGAGAAGAAGATTTTGTTGAACATTTGTTTGTAGCAAACACACATAGTTATATTTTGTTTTTTACAGATAAAGGAAAATGTTATTGGGTTAAGGTTTATGATATACCAGAGGGCGGCAGGGCTGCCAAGGGAAGAGCTATTGTTAACCTTATAGGCTGTGAACCAGACGAAAAGGTAAGCGCATTTATTAGTGTAAAAGAATTTAACGACGATCATTTTGTGGTAATGGCAACAGAAAAGGGAATTGTCAAAAAAACTAAACTATCTGCATATTCAAACCCAAGAAAAAAAGGAATTTATGCTGTAGAAATTAGAGATGGAGATAGGCTTATAGAGGCAAGGGTTTCTACGGGAGATAATGATATTTTGCTCGGAACAAGGAATGGTAAAGCTATAAGGTTTTCAGAAGAACAAATCAGGCCAAGCGGAAGAAAAACTATGGGAGTAAAGGGAATAACACTAAGTTCCAAAGATGATAGGCTGGTAGGAATGTTGTTAATTAAAAGAGAGGGAACAGCGGTTCTGGTGGCAACGGAAAAAGGTTTTGGAAAAAGAACAGAAATAGCACAATATCGCCCTCAAAAAAGAGGCGGAAAAGGTGTACTAACCATGAAGACAACAGATAAGGTTGGAAAGATGGTTACAATTAAAGAGGTTGTTGATAATGACGATTTGATGATAATTACCAACCAGGGGGTGTTAATTAGACTGCCGGTTGCACAAATAAGGTCTATAGGAAGAGCAACCCAAGGGGTTAAGCTTATTAAACTTGGAGAGGGAACGCTGGTTTCGTCTATTACAAGAATAATAACTGAAGAAAACAACGAAAATGAAATAGTTGAAGTAGAGGGTGAAAATGAAATCAATAACCCAAAATCTGAAGAAGCTGCAATCTAAGCTTTTTAAAAACAAAAAAATCAATTTGGTTGTGGTGACCAAAACCAGATCAGAAAAAGAAATAGAAGAGGCAATAGATGCTGGAGCCACATCAATAGGCGAAAATAGAGTACAGGAAGCAGAAAAAAAATTTCCAAAAATTAGAAATATAAACAAAGTAGAAAAAAGGCTTATAGGGAGCCTCCAGTCAAATAAGGCAAAAAAAGCAACCAATATTTTTGATGTGATTGATTCGGTCGATTCGTTGCGCTTAGCAAAAAAAATATCAGATGCAGCAAAGCAAATAAACAAAAAACAACGAGTTTTAATTCAAATTAATAGCGGTGGAGAAAAAACAAAGTCGGGGTTTTTATTAGAAGAAAAAGAAAAAATACTAAAATGCGCCGAAAACGCAAACATTGAAATAGAAGGTCTTATGACAATGGGGCCAAACACAACGAATAAAAGTGAAATTTTAAAAGCTTTTAAACAAACCAAAAACTTATTTGATGACCTGGCAAAAAACCACAACATGAAAATGAAAACCTTGTCAATGGGAATGAGCGGAGATCTTGAGTTGGCAATTCAAGAGGGAACAACCATGATAAGAGTTGGAACGGCAATCTTTGGGAAAAGGCCTAAGGTTGTTTGATTTTAAAAACTGGCTTAAGCCTAAGCACCACAAAAGACTGTGGGGCGTTGGGTTTGTGGGCGCCTTGGCAACAACCACCCTTATGTTTCTGTTGCTTAGAGTTGAAAAGGTTTTTGTTTTACAGACATACCATCTGGGCAGAGGGTGGTTTTTAGCTATTTTTTTTATTATTTTTTTAGAATTGGCTTTAATATTGTTTTGGGCCCTGCTTAGCCTTCCTCCAAAAAACAGGGGAATACTTCTCTCAACCAAAGGAATATATTTTTTTATAAGACATCCGATATATACCACAATAATTTTTCACCTAAACATATTAACCTCGCTTTGGTTTGGCTCATATATTTTATTAATATCTATTCCCGTTCAATACCTTTTGTGGTCAAGGTTGGTGGTGGCAGAGGAAGAATACCTTATTAGCATTTTTGGACAAGAATATTTAGATTATATGTCGCACACCCCAAGATTTATTCCTTGGGGGTAGCAGACATCTAAAAAGGAGTAATAATGAAAAAAATATTTTTAACAATTTTATTTATGGGAGCAATTATGTCACAAGAAAAACACTACGGATTTGAATATGTAAAAGAGTCTGGGGGCATAAAAGAATATAAAATGACATCCAACAACCTAAGGGTTTTATTAAAAAAAGACAAAAGTGCACCAGTTGCAACCTTTATGGTTACATATGAGGTTGGATCGAGAAATGAAGCAATTGGGTACACGGGATCAACGCACCTTTTGGAGCACCTGATGTTTAAGGGTTCAAGAAAGTTTAACACAACAAAAGGAAACTCTGTTTTTCAAACCCTTCAATCTCTTGGAGCTAGAATGAATGCAACCACATGGCTAGACAGAACAAACTATTTTGCTGTGCTGCCAAGTGAACACCTTGAATCGCTTATTGAAATAGAGGCAGATAGAATGAGAAACGCCTGGATTAAAGAAGAAGACAGGCAGTCGGAGATGACTGTTGTTAGAAACGAGTTTGAGAGAGGACAAAACAGCCCATCTGGGGTGTTGGATGAACATATTTGGGCCACAGCATATCACGCACACCCATACCACCACTCAACAATAGGGTGGAAGGAAGACATAGAAAACGTATCAATAGAAAGGCTAAAAGAGTTTTATGACACTTTTTATTGGCCAAACAATGCAACAGCAATAGCAATTGGCGACTTTGAAGAGAAAGATGCGCTGGCAATGATAAAAAAACACTTTGGTAAAATAAGAAAAAGCACAAAACCTATTCCAGAAGTTTATACTGCAGAGCCAGAACAGGAAGGAATAAGAACGGTTACGCTTAAAAGGGCGGGACAACAGGGGATAGTGGGGGTTGCCCACAAAACTCCATCAGCAACCAATAAAGACGCTGCAGCATTTATGGTTCTTTCTTCAATTCTTTCGTCTGGGAAAAATAGCAGATTTTATAAAAACATTACCGATAAGGGTTTAACAACCAGTATATATATTTGGGACTCACTGTTCAAAGATCCCGGACTTTTTACTGTGTACGCGAACCTATCTCCGGACGTAAAACATAAAACAGTTGAAAGCCTTATTATACAAGAGTATGAAAAAATTAAAACCGACGGTGTCACAGAAGCGGAAGTAAAAAAAGCTCAAGCACAACTGGTGGCAGCAATGAAATTTTCGCAAGATGGAAGCTATGCAATAGCAAGCGGGCTAAACGAGGCAATAGCAAGCGGAGACTGGACGCTTTATACAACATATAGCGAGAAAATTAAAAATGTTACCAAAGAAGATGTGCAAAGAGTCGTGGTAGAATATTTTAAAGAAGACCTTAGCACCGTTGGATATTTTATTCCCAAAAACAAAGGAGCACAAGGTGAGCGCGCAATAACAAGCGCAAAAGAGCTTAAAAAAATAAAGAAAAAATATATTACAGGAGTAGAGGAAGAGAGCCTTTCCTCAAAGATTGTTCAGTCAGAGCCAATAAGCGGCGTAAGACTTTTTTCTCTTGAAAGAGGGAGCGGAGTTGTTACAATGCAAGGAAGTTTTTTGGGTGGAGATGTTTATTCAAACGAAAACAGAAGAGTTTCTGATATGGTTGTATCAATGCTAGACCAAGGCACAAAAAACATGTCAAAGTTTGAAATAAGCGAAAAACTTGAGTCAGTAGGGGCGAGACTAAACTTCTTTAATGGGCAGGCTAGGGTTGGTTTTAGTGGCAAGTTCTTAGAGGAAGACACGGAAATGGTGTTTGAAATAATGGCAGACCAAATTAAAAATCCACTTTTTTCAGAGCAAGAGCTCGAAAAGGTTAAAAAAAGAGCTATAGCAGGGTATAAAAGAAGCAAAGAGAGCACCAGAGGAAACGCAATGAACAACATGTTGGAGGCCTTTTATGGAAAAGACCATCAAAACTCACCAACAAACCCAGACCAAGCAATTGAAGACATTAAAAATATCACAGCTCAAAACCTTGAAGAATACCACAGAAAAAACTATGGAACAGGATCAATGGTTATTGTTGTTGTAGGAGACATTAAGCACCAAGAGTTGGAAAAAATGGTTAAAGAGGGTTTTGGTGGATGGAAAAAATCTCCGCTTAATACCAAACAAGAAGAGAGGGTAGCGAGCAAAAAAGCGGGCAAGGTTTACTTAACCATGCAAGATAAAACAAGCACAGATTTTTTGGTAGGAACAGCCCTTGAAATTGACAGATATCATCCAGATTACCTTCCCCTATATCTTGGCACACACACCCTTGGCGGGAACTTCTCTGCCAGGCTGATGCAGACAGTTAGGGTAAAAGAGGGCTTAACATATGGAATAAACTCTTCTCTTTCGGGTTTTGGAAACGGAAACGATGGCTATTGGATGGTGGGAGGAACCTTTGCGCCACAACTTCTTTCAAAAGGAGAAAGTTCAACACTTAGAGAGATTAAACTGTGGTTGGAGAAAGGAATTACTCAAAAAGAACTTGATGTAACAAAATCAACGCTAACCGGCGGTTTTCAGGTGGGGTTTGACACTACAGGAGGATTGGCCAGCGGAATATTATCTGCTGTTGTAACACACAACAGCCTCGAATATTTAGATAGCTATCCAGAACAGGTTAAAAAAATAACACTTGACCAGGTAAACGAAGCAATTAAAAAATATATAACGCTTGATGGTCTATATAGGGTGGCCGCAGGGTCAATAGATCAAGACGGAAACCCACTAAAAGAGGGCTAAAAGATTTTATGATTAAAGCTATTTTGGCCTGCGATGAAAGCGGTGGAGTTAGCAAAAACGGAACAATCCCCTGGCCAAAAAACCTAAAAGACTTAAAATGGTTTAAAAAAAACACCTCAAACAACATTGTTGTGATGGGCTCAAAAACATGGGATGACCCCTTAATGCCCTGGCCGCTACCGAACAGGACAAACGTATTAGCTACAAACAGAAAAAAAAATTTTCCACTAGCTGACACCCACATTAGTGGAAATCTGTGCGAAGCAATACTAGAAATTTCAAACCAAAATAAAGATAAAATAGTTTGGATTATTGGTGGACCAAACATAATCGACCAAACACTAAATATCATAGAAGAATTTTATTTGAGTCGAATACCTGGATCATATGAGTGTGACGGGTTTTTATCTTTAAAAAAAATAGAACAGCTATTTAAAAAACGATGGTCTGAAAAACACAGCACGGTTGAATTTCAGATTTGGGAAAAAAGGTAAACAGTGAAACAATATATAGGCGCCCTAAAACACGTTCTCAAACAAGGAAAAGATAGGGGTGATAGAACGGGAATAGGAACTAGAGGAGTTTTTGGTTATCAAATGCGCTTTGATTTAAGAAACACCTTTCCCGCGGTAACCACAAAAAGGTTGGCGTGGAAAAGCGTGGTCAGCGAGCTTTTGTGGTTTTTAGAGGGAAGCACGGACGAAAGAAGGTTGGCAGAAATACACTTTGGAAAACAAAAAAAAGAACTAGTAGACAAAAAAACAATATGGACAGCAAACGCAGACATGCAGGGTCGCTCTTTGGGGTACAAAAACAACGACCTTGAAAAGCAGCTTGGTCCAGTTTACGGAAAACAATGGAGATCGTGGGGAAAAGACAAGCAAGGCGTAGACCAAATATCACAGGTTATTAATGAAATAAAAACAAATCCTGACAGCAGAAGACATATTGTTAGTGCGTGGAATGTTGGAGAGGTTGAGAGCATGGCTCTTCCGCCGTGCCACACAATGTTTCAATTTCATATACAAAACAACGAACTTAGTTGCCAACTGTACCAAAGAAGCGCGGATATGTTTTTAGGGGTTCCGTTTAATATAGCCTCTTATGCCCTATTGACGCACATTATGTCAAGCATATTAAATCTTAAGCCGGGAGATTTTATTTGGACAGGAGGAGATTGTCACATATACAACAACCATTTTAATCAAGTAAAAGAGCAAATTACAAGGAAACCAAAAGAGGGTCCAACCTTAGAAATGCCAAAATTTAGTAGCATTGACGATGTGATAAAAAGCAGCCCAGAGCACTTTAAGCTGATTAACTATAAACCAATGGACAGTATCAAAGCTCCAATGGCCGTTTAAATATTTTAACAATATTTATGATAAACGGATATTTTTAGGTTTATATTCGCAGCACACCAAACACAAAATGAGAAAAGAAAAATTTAGAAATATTGCTATTATTGCCCACGTAGATCACGGAAAAACTACCCTTGTTGATGGAATGTTGCAACAAAGCGGAACATTTAAGGCGCACCAAGAAGTTGAAGACAGGGTAATGGACTCAATGGACATAGAAAAGGAAAGGGGTATTACAATTACTGCTAAAAATACCGCTATTTATTATGACGACATAAAAATTAACATTATGGACACCCCCGGACACGCAGACTTTGGAGGGGAGGTAGAAAGAAGTTTAAACCTAGTAGACGGAGCGCTCTTGTTGGTGGATGCAAGCGAAGGACCGCTTCCACAGACAAGGTTTGTATTAAAAAAAGCGCTAGATAAAAATTTGCCTATAATTTTGGTTATTAACAAAGTTGACAGGCCAGATGCAAGAATTGAAGAGGTGGTAGACGAGGTTTATGACCTATTTATAGACTTTGGAGCCAACGAAGAGCAAATTGAGTTTCCAATACTTTACACTAACGCCAAAGAGGGTATAGCAAACAGCGAAAAAAGTGGAGCCTCGAGCGACCTAACCCCCCTTTTTAAAGAAATTATACAAAACATTCCAGGGCCAATAGCAGACAACACAACAACCCCACAATTTTTAATTACCAACTTAGACTATGACCCATATGTTGGTCAAATAGCAATAGGAAGACTAAATAACGGCGAACTAGAAATGAACAAAACCTACTCGCTTTGCGGAGAAAAAAAAATAACAAAAAATTTGAGATTTTCTGCGCTTTATACCTTTAAGGGTTTAAAAAAAATAAAAGTAGAAAAACTAGAAGCGGGTGACATTATAGCAACCGCCGGCATTGATAATATTTCAATAGGCGACACAATTTCTTCAAGCGAAAACCCCAGCCCCCTACCAAGAATACAGATAGACGAGCCAACAGTGTCCATGCTTTTTTATGTAAATAGTGGACCGTTTGCAGGAAAAGAAGGAAAATACCTAACAACAAGACATATAAACGATAGGTTGGAGCAGGAAGTTTTAAGCAACGTATCTCTTGAGGTTTTAAAAACAGACAGGGCAGACGCATATGAGGTCAGAGGAAGGGGAGAGTTGCAAATGGCCGTTTTGATTGAAACCATGAGAAGAGAAGGGTACGAGTTTATGGTTTCAAAACCAAAAGTTATAACAAAAGAGAAAAACGGGGTTATTTTAGAGCCTATGGAAAAAGTTTTTTTAGACATACCAGAAGAAAGGGTTGGCGTAGTAACAGAAAAGCTTTCAGAAAGAAAGGGAAAAATGACAAACCTCCAAAACCACGGGTTTGGCAGAGTTTCTTTAGAGTTTTTAATACCTTCTCGAGGACTAATTGGCTTTAGAAGTCAATTTGTAACAGATACAAAAGGTGCAGGGATAATGAACAAGATATTTGAAGGGTATCAGCCGTGGTTTGGAAGAATACCACAAAGAAGTACAGGCGCCCTAGTAGCAGATAGGCCTGGAAAAGTTACTACATACGCCTGTGTAAATATGGCAGACAGAGGAGAGTTTTTTGTCGAAATAGGAACAGAGGTATATGATGGCATGGTTGTTGGAGAAAGAAACAAAACAAACGACCTTGCGCTTAATATTACCAGAGAAAAAAAGCTGTCCAACATGAGAAGTTCGGGATCTGATAATACAGTAACCGTAAGGCCACCAAGAAGCCTTTCGCTTGATCAGTCTCTAGAGTTTATATCAGAAGACGAGCTGGTAGAGATTACCCCGAAAGCAATTAGAATGAGAAAGATGGAACTAGATCAACAAAAAAGAGAATCAATACAAAAAAAAGAAAGACTCTCAGATCAACACAAAAGTTAGTCACCGTATTTAATTACGAAATACACACCAAGTAAAGTAATAAAGCCGCCAAAAAAAACAAAAGCATCGACCGGTTCCCCAAAAAAGAAAAAAGCACCGATAGAGGAAATTACAGGTTCGCCAAGCGGGACAGCAGCAACCGTAGTGGCGCTCAGAGACTTGACCAAAAAATAAAAAATATTATGACCAACCATGGTTGGGATTGCGGCTAGAAAAATAAACCAACCAAAATCTTTATTTTGAAACTCTAGAACAGATACATTTTCAAAATAAGAAATAATAAACAAACAAACAGAAGCGTAAAGAAAAATCCACCGAGAATATTCAAAAAGACCAACCTTTTTTCTGACATCTTTTCCAATTAAAAGAACAGCAGCCATAGCAATAGAACAAAGAACAGCTAGTAAATTTCCTGTAGTGCTCGTTGAGCTAAAACTGCTTTGATTTATAAGAATAAATGCACCAAATAGAGCCAAAAACAAACCAAAAAAAACGCGAAGAGAAAAAGATTTTTTTTGAAAAAGCAGAGAATAAATTTCCGTAAATACCGGCGATATTGTGCCCAATAAGGCAGCCTCAGCAACAGAGGTAAGCTGAACGCTTCTAAAAAAAAGAGCAAAGTGAAAGCCTAAAAACAAGCCAGCAACTAAAATTTTTTTATTAGGAACAAAAGTAAGAATAGTTTTGTAAGATACTGTGAAGGCCATCATGCTTGCCAAAAACATTCTCCAAAATGCTATTGTTGTTGATGACAGGTCGGGTAACAAACGAACTACCCAAGCCGAAGAGCTTACAGCAAGGAGGGCAATAAAAAGCATAACATATTTATTTTTTAAAAAAGGATACATGCAAATGAAAATAAACCATATCAATAAACTAAGCATTATATTTTGTTTTTCTTTTTTGTTGGCTACAGACAAAGAAAGAGTGTTAAAAAATGTTATTGCACAGACAGAGTCCCTAAAGAACCCATCAACAGAATATATAGTTAGTGTTTTTAATGACCCGCGGCTTAAGGAGGACGAAGCTATACTTGAGAGATTTAAAAAAAAACCAGAAAAAACCAAAACCTATGAACAATACAAAAAAATATTTATAAATGAAGAGCGCATAGTTGGAGGAATAAGTTTTTATAATACACACAAAGAGCTCTTGTCTAAAATTATTAAAGAGTTTGAAATAGACCCCCTGATTTTGGTTGCAATAGTTGGAGTAGAAACAAACTACGGAATGAAAACATCAGAGTTTTCAGTAATGAACTCTCTTTACACCCAAGCTGTTAAAATGCCCAACAGATCAAATTGGGCAACAAAGCAAATAGCAGAACTACTTACGTTTTGTAGCGGAAACAATATCAGTCCGTACGATTTAGAAGGTTCTTATGCTGGTGCATTTGGGTTTGGACAGTTTATTCCATCAAGCTTTAACAAACTTTCTATTGACTATAACAAAGATGGCAAAAAAAATCCTTACGAATGGGAAGACGTTTTGGGCAGCATTGCGCACTATCTTGTTGAAAACGGATACCCAAAAAATGATTTTAATTTTTCACACAAGTCAAAAGCGTGGAGTGGAATTCGTACGTATAATAGATCAGATAAGTACGCCAACGTTGTAATCGACTTAAGAAACGAAATTTCTAAAAGAATTTTTTTATTAAAGTAGCAATACGCTCTTTTGATTTGGTATACGGCGGTAACAAGAGTTTAAAAGGGGAAAAGCCGCTGCTTTCCAAAATAGCCTTCTGATGAGAAAAAGCATCAAAGCCAAACTTTCCATGATAGCTTCCAACGCCACTATTGTTAATTCCACCGAAAGGAAGGTTGGGGTTTGTGTGATGTAAAACACAGTCGTTTATCACCAAGCCTCCGCTCGAAGTTGAGTTTAAAACAAGGTCCTTGTTTTTTTTGTTCTTGCTAAACAGGTATAGAGCTAAGGGCTTAGGTTTTTTGTTGATATAGTTAATTGCAGAGTCAATGTTAGAAACCTTTATAACGGGCAAAAGAGGACCAAAAATTTCATTCATCATTATAGGGTTGTCTTCTTGAACCCCCGTTAAAATTGTTGGAGAAAAATAGCGAGTTTTTTTATTCATATTTCCACCCAAAGAAACCGTTGAGCCACTTTTTGTGGAGCTGTGCAAAGCGTCAACAAGACGCTCAAAATGAACATCGTTTGCTATAGAACAGTAGTCTTTAGATCCACCCTCAAGGTCTCCACCAAAAAAATTAATAAGGTTATTTTTTAATTCTTTAATAAGCGAGTCGTGAACAGACTCCTCACATAGAATATAATCCGGAGCTGTGCAGGTTTGACCGGCGTTTGCAAATTTAAAAAAAGCAATTTTCCACGCCGCATCTTTAATGTTTGCAGAACTATCAACAATTGTGGGCGATTTTCCTCCAAGCTCAAGAGTTACACCAGCTAAATGTTTTGCAGCAGCAGACATAACAATCTTTCCAATCTCTGGACTTCCAGTAAATAGAATATGATTAAAGGGAAGCGATAGTAGCTTTTCAGCAACATCTTTTTCTCCTAAAGCTACGGCAACCTCCTCTTCTTTGAAGGTTTTTTTAATTAACCGCTGCACAACCTTTCCAGACTCAGGAGTAAGCTCGGATGGTTTTATGATAGACGTATTACCCGCAGCAATTGCAGCAATGAGGGGATTGAGGCACAACATAATAGGGTAGTTCCACGGAGATATGATTAAAACAGATCCTTTTGGTTCAGGCTTGACCCAGCTCTTGGTAAAGGCAATAGCGGCGGGGGTAGGAACCCTTCTTTTTTTCATCCAGCTCTTAATGTTTTTAATTGCAAAAAGAGCTTCAGTTTTAACCCCAAGGATTTCTGCTAAATATACTTCCGTCTTGCTTTTTCCTAAATCTTTAGAAAGAGCAGCAAGCACCTCGCTTTCCATATCTAAAAAATTTTCTAACAAAAGCCTAATTTTTCTTTGCCTTTCTTTGTATGTGGTAGCGGCTAAAGACGCACACACACTTTGTTGAGAATTAAAAATATGGTCTATGTTTTGCATTGAAACAAAATATATGAATTTTTACAAAACGATGTTAGGAGTAATAAATTTTTGACTAATTTAGGCTATGATAAAAAAGGTTGATATAGCACACGCGGGACAATCCTCGGAAGAGGCATTAATTTTATTAGAAACTGCAATCAGTACCGCAAAAAATGAACCAGGCGTAATTGCGGTCAAGGTTGTTCACGGACTAGGGTCAGGAAGGGTTGCCGAAAAGGTTAGGTCTTGGGCAAAAGAACAAGAGGGAAGATTTACTGCTGTTATCTATGGAGAAAACTATGACACGTTTAACAAGAGCTCTGTAGACATGAGATCAAATCTTTTAAACAAAAAGGACAGAGATTTTAACAATAGAAATCCGGGAATAACAATTTTTTGGCTTTAGTTGAGTGTTTTGATTTCTTTAAAAGAAACACCAATATCTTTTAATCTTTTAATAAGAACATTTCCCAAACCAATAGAGGGGGTTAGCAAACCACCAAAACCTACTCCTCCAGGAAGAGTTTCGGGGTCTTCTACAGCCAGGCACAAGGCGCATTCGACGGCCATTCTAGATGTCATTTTATATCCGGGATCCCCGCTTGCCGCCATTTGAAATGCACTATAGCCTTCAACGGTCTTTACCAAAAACTTACTCTTAAAAAATCCTTCATCCATTGCCTTTTGTGATGGTCCTTGCCCAGGTTTTCTGAAAAAAGGTCTTATAAGCTTTCTTAGGGGCGAAAAAATAAAAGCTCCCAGCAATACTGTCATTATAGAAACTTTCCAAGCGGGCCCAGGACGAGAATAAAAAGCACCCTCATGATATACAAAATTTTCTCCATAATATTTTTCGCTTTTTATTGATAGGGCGGCAGACCTTCTTACTACTCGAGTATTGGGAAGCGCCATAACAAAGGGACCTGTCCACCCCCCCAGTTGCTCAATTTTTTGTATTTTTATTTTATCGTTTGTATTTTTCTTTTGTTTATCCGATACAGAGTTTTTAGGATTAAGCGAAAATTTCCCCAGGCCTCCCTTTACAGGCTTTGCATCTGCTGATGAAAACATAGTTTCTATTGTACCCCCAGAAGCTTCTCCTTTCCAAGAGTGAAAACCTTGAACGCTTTGAACTTCGCCCTTAACGCTGTTCACAGCAAAAAATACACCGAGGTCTGATGGAACAGAGTCAAACCCACAAGCATTGATTATGCGAACACCTTTTGCTTCTGCCGAAGCATGATGTTTTTCAATTTGCTCCTTTACCCAAAAACTTTCACCTGTAATGTCTACATAGTGACAGCCGTTATCAATACATGCACTAAGCAGGTGTGATCCATATTTGTGATAAGGGCCAGCTGTTGTTAAAACAACACCTGCTTTTTCGCACATATCGTTTAATGCAGTTCTATCAAAAGAATCTGCAACAACAATAGGACACGACAGATTGTTTTTGCTTTTAATTTTTTCAAGTTTTTCTTTGTTTCTACCTGCAATAGCAAAAGATATGTCGGGATAGTTTTCTGACAAATATTTTGCACAAAGTTCGCCAGTAAAACCGGTAGCACCAAAAATAATTATATTAAACTTTTTGTTCATAATTCAACCTGCGCCGCCGCTAGGCGTGCAATAGGAACACGATAAGGAGAACAGCTGACATAGTCAAGACCCAATATTTTGCAAAATGCAATACTGTTAGGATCTCCACCATGTTCGCCACATATACCAATAGAAATTCTATTTTTAGAAGCCCTTGCATCTTTAACAGCAAGAGACATAAGCCTCCCAACTCCTTCTCGGTCTATCTGTTCGAACGGGTCTACCTCTATTATGTTTTTTTCAAAATAATGCGGAAAGAAGGACCCAGTATCATCTCTACTGAATCCAAAAGTGGTTTGGGTTAGGTCGTTCGTTCCAAAGCTAAAAAAATCAGCATTTTTAGCAATGTTTTCTGCAACGAGACAAGCGCGCGGAACTTCAATCATCGTTCCAACTTTAAAGGATAAGGTTTGGTTTTTTTTAGCCTTCATGTCTTCATAAATACTCATGATAATATTTTTTTGACCGATAAATTCATTTAAGTGAGATACGAGAGGTATCATTAATTCAACTTGCGGATTATACCCCTCTTTTTTAAGCTTGAAAGCAGCACCCAATATTGCTTTTGCTTGCATTGCAGTAATTTCAGGATAAGACACCCCAAGCCTGCAGCCTCTATGGCCTAACATCGGGTTTGATTCTTTCAAAACACCAACCCTCTCTTCGACTTCTTGCAAAGACAAATCCAGGTCTGTAGCAAGCACCTCCAACTCTTTTTGGTTTATATTTATAAACTCATGAAGCGGCGGATCAAGAAGCCTTACGGTGACAGGCAACCCATCCATCTTTTTAAGAATAGCATAAAAATCTTTTGTTTGATAAGGAAGAAGCCTCTTGAGGTGATTAAGCCTTTCATTTTCTGATCCAGACAAAATCATTTTTCTAAAATCGTGCACACGTTTTTCATCAAAGAACATATGTTCTGTCCTACAAAGACCCACGCCTTCTGCACCAAATTCCAGGGCCTTTTCACAGTCCTCGGGAGTATCAGCGTTAGTTCTAATTTTTAGTTTTCTAAATTTATCTGCCCAAGACAACAAATCAGTTAATGGGCCAGAAGAGCCAATTGGATTTTGAAATAACGCTAAACGTCCAAGATAAATTTCACCAGTAGAGCCGTTAAGGGTTAAAAAGTCGCCCTCTTTAATCTTCTCTTTCCCAAGCATAGCAAAACGTAAACTCTTATCAATTACAAGCGTTTGACAGCCAACAATACAGCTTTTACCCCAACCTCTGGCAACAAGCGCTGCGTGGCTTGTCAGTCCCCCTCTGCTTGTAAGAATACCCTCGGAATAGTGCATACCATGTATGTCTTCCGGAGATGTTTCTTCTCTTACTAAAATAATTTCCCCCCCTTTTTTGCCAAGCTCTTCTGCTTTTTCAGCAGAAAAAACCACCGCACCAAAAGAAGCGCCTGGGCCAGCAGGAAGACCAAACCCTATAGAAAGATTCTTTTCTAGTTCTCCTGGTTTTATATTTTTTAAAAGACTCTCATAAATTTGTAAAGGTTTTACGCGGCGAACAGCTTCTTTTCTCGAGATTAACTTTTCTTCAACCATGTCAGTGGCAATTTTAATAGCAGCAATACCAGTTCTTTTCCCCTTTCTTGTTTGTAACATCCACAATTTTTTGTCCTGAATTGTAAATTCTATATCTTGCATGTCATCGTAATGTTTTTCGAGTTTTTTTCTAACGCTGTTCAGCTCTTTAAATGCATCTGGCATCGCAACAAATAAAGAGTTTTTAGATTTTTTGTCATCAATTATAGGGTGGGGCGTTCTAATGCCAGCAACAACATCCTCTCCCTGTGCATTTGGAAGCCACTCTCCAAAAAAAACATTCTCGCCCGTTGAAGGGTTTCTTGTGAAAGCAACACCTGTTCCGCAGTTTGGTCCCAAGTTTCCAAACACCATGGCCTGTATATTGACCGCAGTTCCCATCTTGGAAGGAATTTTTTCAAAAGCTCTATACTCTTTAGCCCTCTTTCCGTTCCAGCTTGCAAAAACAGCTTCAACCGCACCATAAAGCTGATCATAGTGGTTGTCCGGAAAAGGAACACCAAACGTTTTTTTAAAAAGAGATAAATATTTATCGGACAAAAGTTTCCAGTCTTCAGAGGTCATGTATGAATCGTTTTTATAGCCCCTAGCTTTTTTAGTTTTTTTTAACAAGCCCTCCATTTGTTTTCTTATTGAATGGTTTGTTTTATTTAGGCCGAGAGCTTTTTCCATTACCACATCAGAGTACATCATAATTAGTCTTCTGTAGCTATCATAAACAAAACGACTATTTCCTGACCTTTGAATCATGTGGGGTATTGTTTGTGAAGTTAGACCGATGTTTAAAATCGTTTCCATCATGCCCGGCATAGAAACAGGAGCGCCGGACCTTACAGAAAATAACAGAGGGTCTTTACCGCCGAAAGATTTGCCAAGTATCTTTTCGGTTTTTGTAATATTTTTTTTAATGTTTTTTTTTAAGGTAAGAGTAAGGGCGCCCTTTTTCAAATAATCTGAACAAAGAGATGTGGCCAGCGTAAAACCCGGAGGCACAGGAAGCCCCAGTTTGCACATTTCTGCAATATTAGCTCCCTTGCCACCAAGAATATCCACCATATGTTGGTCTCCATCCGTTTGAAGCTGAGAAAAAAAATATATTTTTTGTTTATTGTTCATTATGAATACATTTAATTGAATTTATAAAAAACCTTTACGGCCCAAATAAACTTAAGGAGAGACAATGAAAAAAACATTTATATTATTTATTACGGCATTATTTATTTCATGTTCTGGAGAAATTTATGAAGATGAAATTAAAATTGGAGACAACGACTTGGCCTATGTGGCCGGAACGGAAAAGCTTTTTTCTGGGGATGTTCTAGATAAATATGGTGAGAAATTAGGAACATATAAAAAGGGAATAAAAGATGGTCCGTGGATTGAAATCGACTATAAAAATGGAACTAGAAGGAAAGCCAACTATATTAAAGGTGCGCCCGAAGGAGAGCAAATTACTTATGTTTTTCCAGGACCAATGGACAACAACAAGCGACTAGAGTATATAAAATATGAAAATGGAAAACCGATTGGAACTTGGACCCAATGGAGTAGAGATGTCGAAAATAGACTCAGAAAAACAGGAGAAATAGTTTTTGAAGATGGAGAG
>Ga0181580_10000745_pt1 | contig 24875 bp, 21 predicted proteins | sample 071ome_23_FD_132413 | JGI IMG/M metagenome (GOLD analysis project Ga0181580, IMG submission 132413) | Coastal salt marsh microbial communities from the Groves Creek Marsh, Skidaway Island, Georgia - 071403BT metaG (megahit assembly) | ecosystem: Environmental > Aquatic > Marine > Intertidal... | reverse complement strand
GCGAGATCGCCGACTCTCTGGCGAACCAAGCGTCCACTCTCGCCGGATACTCCACTTTCGATCCGTTCACCAACGAGGTCGTCGAAGAGTTGGCGGAACGGCTGGTCGCCATCTCTCCCATGGCCGATGCTCGAGTCTTTTTCTGTTCGTCGGGTTCCGAGGCGGTCGACACCGCCATGAAACTCGCCCGTCTCGCTCACGTACAGGCGGGCCATCCAGAAAGAACGGTGATCATCTCTCGGCAGCGCGGTTACCACGGCACCGCTTATGGCGGCACCAGCGCGCAAGGAATTCCACCCAATCGGGAGGGATACGGCCCCCTGGTCGGCGACGTGGTTCAAGTTCCCGCCGACGACATCGAGGCTCTGGCCACAGCGATGTCGCACCACGGCGACACCATCGCTGCCGTTCTCGTCGAGCCCGTCCAAGGAGCCGGTGGTGTCTTCCCCCCGACCGAGGGTTATCTCGAAGGTGTGCGCCGCCTGTGTGATCAGCACGGAGCCTTTCTCATCTACGACGAAGTGATCAGCGGCTTCGGCCGCCTCGGACATTGGTTTGCCGCCCACCGGTTCGGCGTCCGACCCGATCTCGTCACCTTCGCCAAGGCCGTCACGTCGGGGTACGTGCCCCTTGGCGGAGTCTTCGTCGGACCCTCCGTGCGATCCGCCCTCGAAGCCGACCCCTCGTTCTTCCTGCGCACCGGATTCACGTATTCGGGCCATCCGCTCGCCTGCCGCGCCGCTCTCGCCAACATCGACATCATCGAACGCGAAGGTCTCGTGGAGAGGGCCCATCACATCGGTCGCCGGCTGTCGGCCGGGCTGCACTCGCTCGCTGCCGACGATCTCGTCGCCGAAGTCCGCGGTGACGGCGCTGTCTGGGCCGTGGCGCAAAAGCCCGGAGTCGACCCGATGGCAATTCGCGATCGCATGCTCGACATGGGAGTGATCACACGAGCGGTCGGCGCCGACACCAACACCTTCTGCCCTCCGCTCGTCATCACCGACGCCGAACTCGACCGGGTCGTCGACGCGCTCACCCAGGCGATCACCGCTGCATGAGCGACACAAACGCGTCCCGTCCTGGCTTCGATCCGTCGAACCCGGCCTTTCGAGCCGACCCCTACCCCTTCTACGACGAGTTGCGCCAGCACGATCCGGTGCATCGCACTCCGTTCGACACGATCGTCCTCACCCGCTACGAAGACGTCGCCTGGACGCTTCGCAGCAACGATTTCAGCCGCGACGTCGAAGCCAACGGAAATGAGCCCACCGACGAACTCGGCATGGCCAAGCGCGCTCGGCGTCGCAGCCGCACCGGGTCGAAGTCGATCCTCAATCTCGACCCGCCGGATCACACGCGCCTGCGCCGACTCGTGAGCAAAGCTTTCACGCCGTCGGCGATCGAACGACTGCGTCCACGCGTTCAGCAACTCGTCGACGACGTCCTCGACCGCGCTGCGTCACAAGGTGGCTTCGAGCTCGTCGACGAACTGGCCTTCCCCATTCCGTTCCAGGTGATCTCCGATCTGCTCGACATGCCCACCGACCGCGCCGACGAACTGCGCGATTGGAGCCAGATCATCACCTTCGCCTTGGAGCCCACGTCGACGCTCGAGGATCTCGATCGCGTCGACGCCGCGTTCGCCGAATTGATTCCTTATCTAATCGACGTCGTCGAGAGCCGTCGACGCTCACCGGGCGACGATCTCTTGTCGGCGCTCCTCGCCGTCGAAGACCAAGGCGACACCTTGTCCATGCCCGAGCTCATGAGTTTCGTCGTGCTTTTGTACATTGCCGGCCACGAGACCACGGTCAATCTGATCGGCAACTCGGTCAACGCCCTCTTGAACCACCCCGACCAGCTGGCCGCGTGGCATGCCGATCCGTCGATCGGTTCCCGGGCGGTGGACGAGTGTCTGCGCTTCGACGGCCCGGTGCAGCAGACCGTCCGGGTACCGATGGTGCCCGTCACCTATCAAGGCCTCGACGGACCGATCGTCGTCGATCCCGGAACGATCGTGACGACAGTTCTCGGCGCCGCCGATCACGATTCGACCGTGTTCGCTGATCCGCATTCGCTGCGCCTCGATCGGCCGAACGCCAATCGACATGTGGCCTTCGCAGCCGGTATTCACTACTGCCTCGGCGCGAGCCTGGCCCGGCTCGAAGCCGAGATCGCCGTCGGATCACTCGTGACGCGCTTCCCCACCATGCGTTCGGTCGGCGACATCACCTGGCGCGACCGACTCACCATCCGCGGTGTCGATCGACTCGCCCTCGAATTCTGAGCCGTCAGTTGGCCCGGGTGTGATACCTGGGAGCGAGTCGTCCGTGCTCGTCGCGAACGTCGAACTCCTCCGACAGGTCCTCGACCCATTGAATCGAGCCGGACCGAGCCATCAGATCAGGCGCAATCGCCAACGCGGCAATAGCCCGGCCGACGCCGAGCGGCGTCTGCGCCTTGTCCAGATCGCTCTTACGCTCACCGGCCCACTCGAGAATGAACTCGGTGGCCACCGAGCCCGGGTAGATCGAGCAGCACGCGATCCCTTCGGGTTTCAACTCGAGAGCCATGTCGGCACTCAGTCGGTCGAGACCGGCCTTGCCTGCGCCATAGGACGAACTGAAGTGATACGACGAGCCACCTGGTGACGACACGTTGAAGATCGCGCCTCCTGGTCCGGCGGCGAAAAGAAGCGGAGCGGCATGCCACGACGCGATGTAGTGAGCCCGCAGACCGATACCGACTTGGTCGTCCCAAATGGACACCGGGTGCTGCCAGAAACCTCCGCCCCAAGCGGGCGGATCCGGAATCTTGTAGACGTTGTTGACCAAGACGTCGATGCGTCCGACGTCGGCACGGACCCGATCGAACAAGCCGGCGATCTGAGCATCGTCACCGTGGTCGACCTGAACTGCGACACCCTTGCCCCCAGCGTCTTCCACCATTTTCACGGTGGTGTCGATGCTGAGGTCACCCGATCCCGTCGTACGACCGGTCACGTAGACGGTGGCCCCCAATTCTCCGAGAGCGATAGCGGTTCCTCGACCGATACCCCGACTCGATCCGGTGACGACGGCGATCTTTCCGTCGAGGGGACTGCTCACGATCGCGCTCCAGCAGCTGTGAACTCGATGTCGAGACTAGTGAGCCCTCTCAACATGAAACTCGGGAAGTACTCGTATTTGTTCGAGTCGGCGAGACGGAACGACTCGATGCGCTTCGACAACTCTTCGAGAGCCACCTTGCCCTCGAGGCGAGAGAGATTCGCGCCCAGACAGAAGTGAATGCCCTTGCCGAACGCTAGGTGATCACGTAGGTGCTCGCGATCGGGATCAAAAGCATCAGGCTCCGAGTACAGGCACTCGTCGCGATTGGCCGACGAGAAGACGATGATCAGCCGGTCACCCTTCTTCAATGGATAGCCACCCAACTCGGTGTCCGCTGTCACGATCCGCCACATGCCCTGAGTCGGGGTCGACAGCCGCAGCGTCTCTTCCACGATTCTTTCGACTCGAGACGGATCCTTCTTCACCATCTCCCACTGCTCGGGGTTCTCCGCCAAGAGCCTCACCATCTCGGTCAACATCTTGGTGGTGGTTTCGTTACCTGCCACGAGCAGCTGTTGGATGATGCTCAACATTTCCGGCATGTCGAGTGGGCGCTTGTCGGTGACCTCCGGATCGTCGTCCTCGACGGTGGCGTTCAGCAGATTCGTGAGGATGTCGTCCTGAGGTTCGGTCCGCCGTTTGTTCAACTGTTCGGCGAAGTAGTGCTGGAATTCGTTCACTCCGTATTCGGCCTGAATGCGGTCCTCGATCGTGATGTTGGTTCCGATGCCGGCAATCGAGTCATCGGACCATCGCTTGAAATCGGCCAAACGATCGTCAGGGACGTTGAGAGCCTTGGCGATGACTCGCACCGGAAGAGGGACTCCGAACTCCTCGACGAACTCGATTCGACCCTTGTCGATCCAGGAATCGATGAGCCTGACGGTGATCTCTCGGATCGTCGGCTCCAATTCGGCGATGACCTTGGGATGAAAAGCGCGCGAAACCAGCCGGCGATAGCGAGTGTGATCGGGCTGATCGACCGTCAGCATCGTTCCGACTCTCGGATATCCCTCGGCGAAAACCTCGGTGAACCGCTTTCGAACCTCATCGGACATCGGCATTCCCGACGTCCCAAAAGATGACGAGAACGTCTGCGGATCACGCAGGGTCTGCATGACGAGATCGTGCCGAGTGACCATCTTGATGCCCATCCCCGGAATCTCGTACACGGGCTGTTCATCCCGCATCTTGGCGTAATGCGGAAACGGGCACTGCAACGTGCCGGGGTCAAAGGGATTAAAAGTGCTCAGATCGACGCTCACGACGATTCCTTTCTCAGGTTCCACTCAGGCGGTTGACCACGGGGGCCACAGCCTCCATGTTGGAGGTTCCGAACGACACGTAGGAAATACCGAAACGCTCGCGACGATCGACGAGCCGATCGCAGATCTCCTCGACCGAGCCGATGAGAACGTGCGGATGCTCGGCCATGGTCGCTGGTGTCATTCCGAACATGGGAGCCATCTTGCCGAGGGTTGCCTCGGAATCCGGGGTCACGACAGTGAAGTAGGCGGCTATCTCGAGTTCGATGTCGTCGAACCGTGCCCCCGCTCCGTTCTTCACCCACTGAATCTTCTGTTCGGTCAGCTCGGCAGTCGACGAGCCGATACCTTCCGGGCCGAGTCGGCCCGACGAGTTGTTGAAGTTGAGGCTGACGATGTCGGCTTCACGCCCGGCGATGGTGAGGACTCGTTGAGCACCGCCTCCGATCATCAACGGGGGGTGAGGATTCACAGGCTTCGGCACCGCTTCGAAGCCCACCGCGTGTACGTGAGTACCCGAGATGTCGAGCTCTCCGTCGGAGAACGAAGCCCGGAGGAGGCCGATCACTTCTTCCATCCTGTCGAGCCGCACACCGGCTCGATCGAAAGGAATACCCATGGCGTCGTACTCGTTCTGCAACCATCCCGCTCCGAGCCCGATTTCGAGACGTCCGTCCGAGAAGAAGTCGAGAGTCGCGAGTTCCTTGGCCAGCATCACGGGGTTGCGATAGTCGACGCACAACACACGGCAACCGATTTTGATGGAGGACGTGGCTTCCGCGGCCACAGCCATGGCCGGAATCGCCGCCACTGTTTGGACCGGGTGACCTGTCGGCGTGAGAGCTGGGCCCGGTCCGATCACATGATCGGCGAGATGGAACGAGGAGTACCCGAGGTCCTCGGCCTTCTTGGCCGTGTCCCGCCACTCTTTGGCCGACGAGGGTGCGTACCCCTGGAGTCCGAATCGAAACTTTTTCGTCACGACGAGACCTCGAGGACGGTCACGGCTCCGGTGTCACCGTCGACTTCGATCAAGGATCCGTCCGGGATCCGCAGGGTGGCGTCGGTCGCCGACACGACACACGGGAGCCCCAGTTCACGACTCACGATGATGGCGTGACTGATCGCCGCGCCCACGTTCACCACCACGGCGCCACACGCCATGAAGAGTGGCGTCCAGGCCGGGTCGGTGTTCGGTGCAATGAGCACGTCGCCGGGTTCGAGGTCTCGCGGGTCGGCGGGGTCCAGGATCACCCGAGCGCGACCGACATATGTGCCCGGACAACCCGGAACACCTTGGACCACGTCGCCGGCCGATGCCTTGGTGGCCGAACTCGCACCCTTTTTGGCCCACTGGCCAAGCGGCGGCACCACACCGTCTCGAATGATGAATGGTGGCTCCAGATTCTGGATCTCTTTCCAGGTCCGGTAACGATCGGCCAACAGATCCGTGAATGCTGCGGGATTCTTCACGAATTCCTCGAGCTCGGCATCGAGGAGCATGAAAACATGATGTGCGTCACGAAGGTGTCCGGCGTCAGCATGACGACGGCCGAGCTCCCTGATCGCCACCCGGACTTCGTTGACGGCACGAATGATGTTCGTCTTGGTGCGTTCTCGGACCGCCATCTGAGTGCCGGCAACCAACGCGCCTTCGAACTGTCCTGCCAACTCCTCCCCCAGAGCAGCAACTTTGGCGCGCACGTCACTCGTCAGTCGCCGACGTTCCTCGGCCTTCTTGTCGTTGCGAAGTCGCGGAGACTCGTCGTCGGACTGCAAGCGAATTCGATCGATGGCAGCAAGGGCGATTTCGGGCCTCGTCTCCCAAGTGTCCGAGCTGATCTCCCATTCGTTGGGACCACGAGAGCCAAACTCGACCAAGAACTGTTCGAACTCGGCCACGAACTTCTTCGCATCCGCGGCCTGAGACGACGTCAGGCGACCGACAAGACCCTGCACGCCCTGATCGAACGAGGACGTGAGTTCGGCGGAATTCTTCACCAACCGGGACAACTCCCACATCCGATAACTGGGTTCGGCCGAGTCGACATCACCGATACCGGACAGAAGTTTCATCGCCGTCTCCGGCTCTCCGATCGCCGCGCACACGGCACCAAGAATCCCGGGAGCGATCGCCGAGTCGGAACTGGGCGGCGTGTGGCTGTCGAACAGCTTCCCGAGCAGAGGCTGGACCATACGAACTCGCGCCACAATGTCGTCGTCCGATGCTGCTCCGAGATCGGGACGGGAGCGCCGAAGCTCGATGGTCATCACCTTTTCCGCGTCGACCTCGGGGACCGAAGTCGTCGACATCACCCACGCCAGATGACCGAGGATTCCCTCGACGAGATCAGGCCGTTCGTCGAGCGGGTGGGGGACGTACGGCGGAACGTCGGGATGGTCGCCGAAGAAGGCCAGATCGAGCTGTTCGACCGTCAACAGAGGGCTACGGACTCCTTGCATTCGGACGTGCGACAGGTTGATGTAGAAGTAGCCACCGAAGAAGCCCGCCACTTCGTACTCGCCGTCGGTGAATTCATCGAGGGTGTAGTTGCCACCTCGAACGTAGCCATCTCGCCAGCCATGCATGATTCCGTTCTCCCAACACAACTGTTGAGACAACGGGCTCGCCGATGACGGGAGCACCTCTCCCGCATTGGCCCTCGTGTAGTGCGGCCAACGCTCACTCGCGTGTCGGTCGGTGATCCACCGATCTTCCATGACGTCCCCCATTCACCGACCCCCGTCGGATCCCCCAAACTAATCCAGCGATCACTTCCACGCCATCTCTCGGGGACCGATCAGACCGGACGGGCGCGCACTACCAGGCGTTCGAGGCCTCGCAACACGAAGGAGTCGCCGTACCGGTAGTCGTTGGAGGGAGACAGCGACATGTCGTCCAAACGATCGAGAACCACGTTGGTGGCGATCCGGGCCTCCGCCCGCGCCAGCCCGGCCCCTGGGCAGAAGTGCTCGCCGTTACCAAAAGCCAGATGCTCACGAAGGTTCGGTCGATCGATATCCACGACGTCGGGGTCGGTGAATCGGCACTCGTCTCGGTTCGCTGACGCGAACAGGAGCCACACATGTTGACCAGCTGGGATCTCGGTGCCGTTGACGACCACGTCGGTCTTGGCTTGCCGAAAGAGGCCTCCCACCGGAGCTTCGATCCGCAACATCTCCTCGACCAAGGGTTCGACGAGTGACCGATCTTCGCGAACACGACGCGCGACGTCGGGAGCCTCGGCGAGATGTCGCACGATGTTCGTGATCAGTTTGGTGGTCGTTTCGTTACCCGCCACCAAGAACTGCGTGAGCATGCCCAGTTGCTCGTCATCGCTCAGTTCCTCACCATCGATCACCGCATTTGCGATGTCCGACAAGATGTCGTCGGTGGGTTGGCGTCGCCGTTCGGCGATTCGCTCCAAGAAATACTCGTTGAACTGCTTGGTCGACACCAAGAAGCCTCTGACTTGATCGACACTCGGATCGTGATTTCCAACGGGCATCACGATGTCGTCCGACCACCGCTTGAACGTCCCGAGATCGTGGTCGGGTACGCCGAGGGCATGGGCAATGATCGTCATGGGAACTCCCACGGCGAAACGGGCGACGATGTCGACCTCTCCGACCTCGTTCAACTCGTCGACGACGACGTCCATGAGGGCGGAGGCCGTGGACTCGATCAGAGGTTCGAGAGCGCGGATCCTGTCCGGTCGAAAGGCTGGATTCACCAGACGGCGCTGACGGCGATGGTCGGGCGGGTCGGCGTTCAAGAGGACGGCGGCTCGCCCGCGAGTCATCGACACCGAACCGAGAACGGCCGCCATCGTCGGATCTTGCGACAGCTCGGCGATTCCGGCCATCAAGCTGGCCCCGGCAGCCTGGGGTCCGGTTGGCGACAGACTCGAGAACCGTTCGGTGTCCCGAAGAATTGCCCGAACGTCGTCGTACCGGGTGACGACCCATGCCCCGAGAGGCTCGCTGTAGACGACGCCGCCGATCTCACGGACGTCGGCGAATGTCGGATACGGGCACGCAATCAGGCTTTGGTCACGGGCGATCAGCGCATCCAGATTTCTTCGAGTCGACTCCCGTAGTACATCCACTTGCGTCTCCTTTCCAGGCGACTCCACGGTCATGAACGACCCCGAATCATGGGGTAGTTTCAGAACCGTAGCGGGGGGAATCTCCCGTTGGGGAACCGCGGTCAGCCGTGGATGATGAAGGGGGTCTCGTTCGTGACTTCAGACGGCAACGGCACGGCCACACACCAAACCTTCTGTCGCTTCTGCCATGCCAGTTGTCCGATCGAAGTCGACGTTTCCGACGGGCAGGCGGTGGCCATTCGAGGGATCCCCGAGGACCCTCTCTTCGCCGGCTACACCTGCATCAAGGGCCGGCAGATACCCGAACAGATGACTCATCCCAGTCGACTCCGTTCCTCGCTGAAGCGGCGGCCGGACGGCACGTTCGAGGAGATCTCGTCGGAAGCAGCCATGGACGCGATCGGTGCCGAATTGCGTCGCATTCTCGACACGTACGGTCCCCGCGCCATTGCTTCGTACACCGGCACCGGCGGCTACCAGAATTCACTGGCGGTTCCGGCGGCACGAGCCTTCCATGAGGGACTGAAATCTCCGTCGTTCTACACGTCGGTGACCATCGATCAACCGGCGAAGACCACGGCTCCCTTCAGAGTCGGAATCTGGGAAGCCGGGTACCACAATTTCAGTGACGCCGACGTCCTTCTCGCCATTGGCTACAACCCGATGGTGTCGAGTTTTGGCCCGGTGGGCGGACTCCAGGGGACGAACCCCTACGTCGTCCTGCGTGACGCGGAGAAGCGCGGCATGAAGTTGATCGTCATCGACCCTCGCCGGACGGAACTGGCGACACAAGCCGATATCCACTTGGCTCCCAAGCCAGGTGAAGACCCCACCCTCATGGCCGGAATTCTCAAGATCGTCCTCGAGGAAGGGCTGTACGATCACGAGTTCTGCGACACCTGGGTCGACGATCTCGACTCCTTGTTCACAGCCGTCGCCCCTTTCGATCTCGAGTACGTCTCGAATCGCTGTGACGTCCCAGCCGACGACATCGTTGCGGCGGCTCGCATGTTCGCGACCGCCCGACGGGGAACCAGTGGAACCGGAACGGGTCCGAGTATGGCCCCTCATTCGAGCCTCACTGAGCATCTCTCGATCGCGCTCAACACGATCTGCGGTCGTGTCAACCGTGAAGGTGACGTTCTCGAGAGCGGGTACTTCTTGTACCCCGAAACTCCCCGTCGCGCGCAGGTGCACGCGGCTCGAACTCCGGCTACCGGTGCGCCCCAGCGCGTCCGTAATCTGCGAGGTATTCGTGGCGAGATGCTCACCACCGCACTCGCCGAGGAGATCTTGAACGAAGGCGAAGGCCGGGTGCGCGCCCTCATCGTCAGCGGCGGAAATCCCGTCGTCGCCTGGCCCGATCAGGAATTGACGATTCAGGCAATGGAAGATCTCGAACTTCTCGTCGTCGTTGATCACCGAATGTCCGCGACTGCCGAATTCGCCGATTATGTGATCGCTCCGACACTGTCGCTCGAAAGAGCCGACGTTCCTCACCTCATGGACCGCTGGTTCCGAGCCCCGTACACCAATTACACCGAGGCCGTCACGCCCCGAATTGGCGACGTTCTGAACGAGTGGGAGGTGTTCTGGGAACTCGCGCGCCGACTCGGTTCGCCCCTCCCGTTCCCCGGAGGCGAGGCGCCGATGGACGAACGACCGACCGATGACGACATGCTCGATCTCGTCTACGCAGGATCACGAATGCCCCTCGACGAAGTTCGTCGACAGCGCATGAAGGTGCACCCCGAAAAAGCGATGATCGTCCAACCCGCCGATCCTGGATGTACCGCGAAATTCACTGTCGCGCCCGACGACATCGTGGCAGAGATGAAGACCGTGATCGACGAGGTCGACGGGGCGACGGCACTCGGAATCGATCCTTCGATCTATCCGTTCCGCCTCGTGAGCCGACGACTGAAACACGTGCTCAACTCCTTTGGCTCGGAGTTGTCGGCTCTCGGTGCCAAGGGAAGCACCAATCCGGCCTACATGAATCCAGACGACATGGAGTCGTACGACCTGGCCGATGGAGACCTGATCGAGATCACGAGTCCTCGAGCTTCGATTCAAGCGGTGGTCGAATCAGCCGACGACGTACGCCAAGGCGTCATCTCGATGGCGCACTCCTGGGGCGGATCGTCACTCACTGACGAAAAGGTTCGTGATGTCGGCAGTCCGACCAGCCGACTGGTATCGGTCGATCGGGGCTACGACGCGGTGAACGGCATGGTCGTACAAAGCGCCATTCCCGTTCACATCACCGTTCTTGAACGTTCTCACCACTGATGAATCAACTGTCCAGCGAAATCATGACGAGGAGACACCATGGCCAGAATCGACGTACCTGAAGGCGACGGACTCGAAGCCCACCGAATCTGGCAACTCGCGCCGCACATGGGAGCGGGTATGGCGGCCATGAGCGAGGCGGTCTACGTACGTTCGTCGCTCAGCATCCGTGAGCGTGAAGTCGCCCGTATGCGAATCGCCCAGCTCAATCAGTGCGTCGTTTGACTGAACACTCGCGCTGCATCGGCGATGCAGCAAGGAATGGGCGACGAGACCTACAACTCGGTTCAGCACTATCACGATCACCCGGATTTCACGTCGCGAGAAAGACTGGCTGCTGAGTACGCCGAGCGTTTCGCCATCGATCACACCTCTGTCGACGACGATCTCTGGAGTCGCCTTCGACAGAATTTCACCGACCCCGAACTTCTCGAACTCACCGTGACGATCGGCTTCTGTGTCGGAATGGGACGGGCCTATCAAGTGCTCGGCGTGGAACGAGACTTCGATGTGCTTTGGAGCAAGGAACCACCTACGAAGGAAGAGAACCCCTCATGACCCCTCTTGAAACCGTCAACGCGTTCATTCGAGCTCTCGAGGCGAACGATCTCGACACTGCGTGTTCGATGGTCGACGACAAGTGCGAATACGACAACGTCCCCATGATCAAAGTGTTCGGTCCCGAGGGAGTCCGAGGGATCCTCGGCCCGATGTTCGCCAACTGTTCGCAGATCGAGTGGGTGATCCACCGACAGGCCGAATCCGGGAATGTGGTCTTCAACGAGCGGCTCGATCGATTCGAAATGCCGCACGGCTGGGTGGAACTACCCGTCAACGGCGTCTGGGAAGTGGTCGACGGAAAGATCACCCTGTGGCGCGACTACTTCGACGCGGCGTCGTATCTGAAACAGATGCCGTCCTGAAGCAAGATCACTCAGCACCGAGATACGACGACTCGATCAGACTGCGGTCCTTGGCAAGTTGGTCGGCTGGTCCTTCGAGGACGAGTTCTCCATGGCTCAACACATAGGCGCGGTCAGCGACTTCGAGCGCCATGTGCACGTGCTGCTCCACGAGAAGTACGCCCGCTCCCGATTCGTCGGCGATACGCCTCAGAATTGGAAGGAGACGCTCGACGATGATCGGTGCGAGTCCGAGACTCATCTCGTCGACCAAGAGGAGGCGTGGATTCACGGTGAGAGCACGTGCCATCGCCAACATCTGCTGTTCTCCACCTGAGAGAAGTCCCGCTCGCCGACCCATGAGTGGTTCGAGCGCCGGGAAATACGACAGTGCACGCTTGATGTCGAGCGAGCCTTTGCCGGCCCCCAACCTCAAATTCTCACCCACTGTCAGCTGGTAGAAGAGGGCGCGACCTTCAGGTACGTGCGCAAGACCCTCGCGGGCGATGCGATGGGGTCGTCGTCCTTCCACGGACCGACCGAAAACTTCGATCTTCCCCGCCATCAAAGGAACGAGTCCCGACACGGTGAGGAGTGTCGTGGTCTTGCCAGCACCGTTCGGACCCAACAGGGTCACGACCTCGCCCTCGTCCACGTGCATCGTGAGATCACGAACAACCGATACGCCGTTGTAACCGGTGCTGACTCCATCGATGTCGAGCAGACGAGCCATATCAGTTGTCCCTCGCCGAACTGCCCAAGTAGGCCTCGATCACACGGGGATCGCGCTTCACTTGATCGGGAGTTCCTTCTGCGATCTTGACGCCGAATTCGATGACGTAGATGTAGTCGCACACGTCGAGCACCAGACCCATGTCGTGGTCGACCAGGAAAATCGTGATACCGGCATCGATGATGCGACGCAGTCGGCGCCCGAGCTCTTGGGACTCCGAGGTGTCGAGACCAGCCGCTGGCTCGTCCATGCACACCAGATCCGGCCGGGCCGCCAATGCACGAGCGGCCGACACGAGTTTGCGTTGCCCCTGGCTGATTTCATTGGGGTGCTTGTTCGCCAAATCACCGATTCCGAGTACTTCGAAAGCGAAGTCGACTCCGTCACGATCGCGACGCCGTCCGGGCCGAACGAGATCGAGGAGAAAACTTCCGGTGGTCTGCTTCTCGGCTGCCACCTGCACGTTCTCCTCGATGGTCAGATCGTCGAAGAGTTCGAGCGACTGCCAGGTTCGACCCAACCCGAGTCGGGCTCGCTTGTGCACGGGCAACGGACCGATCTCGATGTCTTTGAACTCGATACGCCCGGTCGTCGGCACGAAGCCAGTGATCGCATCGATGAAAGTCGTCTTTCCGGCCCCGTTCGGACCGATCAGACCCACCAACTTCCCCTGCTCCACCTCGAGATCGACCTCATTGACCGCGCGCAGACCACCAAAGGTCACCGAGAGTCCTGACGTCGTCAAGAGATTCACGATGTGTCGCCCCCCTCACTCGATTCGTTCGACGGTCAGATCCCGCCCAGGTACGACTCCTCGACCAATCGCCGATTGGACCGTAGCTCGGCCGAGGTGCCTTCCATCGCCAGTTCACCATGGGCCAGGACGTAACCACGGTCGGCGACCGACAGCGCCAGACCGACATGCTGTTCGACCATCAAGATTCCGGCCCCCGTTTCGTCGGCGATGCGCCGCACGATCGGCAACATTCTCTCGACGATGATCGGTGCCAAGCCGAGGCTCATCTCGTCGACCAAGAGGACTCTGGGGCGCGATGCCAGACCTCGGGCCATGGCGAGCATCTGCTGTTCTCCTCCGGACAAGAGGCCCGCGCGCCGATCGACGAGCGGTGCCAGTGCAGGAAACAGATCCAATGCGACCTCCATGGAAGCCGCCCGCTCATTTCGATCCCCGCGAAGACCGAGCCTCAGGTTTTCCTTCACCGACAGATCGAAGAACAAGGAACGATCCTCGGCCACGTGAGACAGTCCACGACGGGCCACCTTCTCGGGCTTGACGCCGGACACTGTTTCGCCGAGAACGTCGACACGACCCGAGATCGGCTGCAGAATCCCGCTGAGGGTCAAAAGTGTGGTGGTCTTTCCCGCACCGTTCGGACCGAGGAGAGCGACGACTTCTCCGGCTCGCACGGAAATCGACAGATTGCGGACCACGGGAATCCCTCCGTAGCCCGCGCTCAGATCGTGGACGTCGATCAAGGTCTCACTCATCGACCGTCACCCCCTCCTCGTAGCGCTCTCGACGCCTCTTCACCTTCGGCGGCTTGCATCTCCCCTGTCGACTCACCGAGATACGCCTTGATCACCGCAGGGTCGTTACGAACCTCGGACGGTGTTCCTTCGGCGATGATCTGGCCGAAATCCAGGACGTAGATGTAGTCGCAGACACTGAGTACGAGACCCATGTCGTGATCGATCAAAAAGATCGTCGTTCCGGAGTCGACGATACGACGGAGGAGAATTCCCAACTGTTGCGACTCGGCGGTGTCGAGCCCCGCTGCCGGCTCGTCGAGAAGGAGGAGCTCGGGATTGGCCGCCAGGCCACGCGCAACGCTCACCAACTTGCGCTGACCGTGTGACAAGTCGAGGGTCAGTCGATCACGCAGATGTGACAACCCGAGGAGTTCCAGAGATTCTTCGGCCTTGCTCTCGACGCCCGACGTCCGCAGAGGTCGGAAGATGTCGGCCAGGAACGACCACCACTTCGACGACTCGGCCATGACGAGCAAGTTGTCCCACACCGTCAGATCTTCGAAGAGCTCGAGGGACTGGAACGTGCGCACCAAACCGGATCGGGACCGCTTGGCCGGAGACAAAGGGGCCAAATCTCGACCGGCGAAGGTGGCCGTACCGGAAGTGACCGGCGTATACCCGGTGATGGCATCGATGAAGGTGGTCTTGCCGGCCCCGTTGGGTCCGATCAGTCCGACCAACTTCCCCTTCTCGACCGTGATGCTCACGTCGGAGTTGGCGCGCAATCCGCCGTAGGCGACGGTCAGATCATGGGTCTGCAGCAACGCGTTCATGCCGACACCTCCGCAGGTGAATCACTGCTCGGTTCGTGACCGCCGGAGCGGATTCGAACGACGATCGAGCGGACGAACAGAACGAGGAGAACACCCACGAGCATCATCCAGGGGCGACTCCACTCGTCAGTTCGCCACGGATTGATACCGATCGCCCCCAGGGCCAGCCCGAGGACAACGTACGGTCCGAGCCGGCGCGCCACGACCAGCCATTCAGGCACCCGCGCGGCCTTCAGCCACCGGCCGAAATACTGAAGCAAGGGCTGGAACAGCATCGCCTGGCCCGACGGATGGATGATGGCGGTCAGGATCATTCCGACGCCACCGATCAGAGGCGTGTACGTGTGCAGTCCCGACGACTGGTGCGAACCGAAGACTGAGATCAGGCCCGAGCCGGTCAGCATTCCGCCGATGAGAGCTCCGGCAACCGATGTGATTCCGCCGAGGTAGGCAAAAGCGAGTGCGATGAGGCCGGCGAAGTAGACCCAGTTCGACGACGAGATCTGCTGCTGCTGGAACGCCGTCATCACACCGGCTACACCAGCCAGACCAGACGCGATTCCGAAGGCGAGAAGTTTCGTCCTCGCAACGTCGATACCAGCCGACGCCGCTGCTCGCTCGTTGGCGCGGACCGCGAGGAATCGTCGGCCCGTACTTCCCCGCCGGAGATTGGAAACGATGACGCACATCGCCGCCAAGACGATGACACAGAACGTCACGAACTTTGGAGAGTCCGTCAATCCGCGAGGGCCCGTCGAACCAACGTCGACACCGAAGAACGTCGGTGGAGGAACGGCCGCGTTGGAGCCGGCCATGAGATTGGTCAACTTCGAGTTGTCGAAGTACAGAGTCTGCAGAGCCACCGCGGCCGCGATCGTCACCACTGCCAACTGGACGCCACGGATCCGCAGCGCCGGAATCCCGAGCAGCACGCCGACGGCGATGGCGACGATGATGCCGAGCGTCGCCCCGATCGGCCACGGAAGACCTGGACCTGACACTGCGAAGGGATCCTGTGGGCTCGGAACACCGTTGGCGCTCATACGAGCCATGAAGAACGCCGACACACCGGCGATCGACAGCTGGACCATCGAAATCTGACCGACGTATCCGGCGAGGAGCACGTAACTGAGCATCAACATGGCTGCGATCAACGACGTCATGAAGGCGAAACTCCACTTGCCCGAGAGGCCAGCAAAGACGAAGTCACCCGGAAGCCCATAGGCCAGAACCACACCGAGGGGAACCAGGATCGCGACGTGCCACCCGATGCGCTTCGGATACGGCGAAAGGGGCAGTCGTCGTTCCTCGATATTTCCTCGGATCGGCAGCGATTTACCCCTCAGGAAGAGCGTCAACACGATGATGACGAGGGGAATGGCGTCAGTGGCACCCGACTGGAGCCAATCGGGGAACCATGACTTCCCGGTCATCCACGTGGAGGTGACGGTCTGAATCATGCCGATCCCGACACCACCGGCGATCGCGATCGGCACCGACGACAGCGAGCCGATCAATGCAGCACCAAGCGCGGGGACGATCAGGGTAGTGAATTTGGTCGGCGTCAAAGCGCCGGTGATGGAACCGACGAAGACTCCGGCCAGACCAGCCGTCATGGCGGCGATGATCCAATTGAAGAGAGCAAGACGCTCAGGCGAATAGCCGAGCAGCACTGCGCCCTTCTCGTTTCCGGCGGCGGCACGAGTCGCCAAACCGAACCGCGTGTACTTGTAGTTGAACCAGAGAACCGCCCCGACCAGCACGGCCATGATGAAGAGGCCGAGATTCTCTCCCGGCATGGGCTTTCCGAAGCCGAGGAAGTTCTTGAAGAGAGTGTCGGGTAGAAGGAGTGATTTCGGCTGCGGATTCTCCGAGCCGAAGTTCACCAGCGCAACACCCTGCAAATAGAGCATGACGCCGATCGCACCGATCACCTTGCCGAGTGGCGCCGCATTGCGAAGCGGCCGGAACACCAGATAATGCATCCCCACGCCGAGCAAGGCCGACATCGCCAGAGCCAACAGTACGGCCAGCCAGACGTTCACCTTCCCGCCCGACGAGATGGTGATCTGCACCGGCAGATTGACTTGATGCGTAGGAAGTATGTCGACCCACGGAAGCCGAAGGCGCCCGTCGATTCGTAGATAATTGAAGGTGAAGGCGGCGTACATCGCCACCGAGCCATGAGCGAAGTTGATCACTCCGGATCCCTTGTAGGCGACCACGAGCCCGGTCGCCATGAGGGCGAAGAAACTTCCCGCACCGAGGCCGAGGAAAGCGAAAGCGATTGCGTCCTTCACGCACATCCTTTCTCAGGATTGCCGAGTCCTCATGCGAGTCGTCGACGTGGAATGAACGGGCCGTCAGCCAAGGACGACCAAGAAAGCGTGTTGAAAGTCGAACACGACGTGTTGTGGGCTGTGGTGGGGTTTCCCCTCCACCACAGCCCACAACGTCGGATCAGCCGTTGGCGCCGAAATCGAGTTCGGTCCCGGCCACCAAATCGAGACCCGAGAAGTCATCCTTCATGGGAACGAGCTGGCTGCCGTCCCACTGACTCGCCGAGACGAGCGAGTTGCAGACGGCTACGTACGGGGCGATGGCGTCCTGGCACGAGATTCCGGAACCAGCGAAGGCATGGTGATCCTTGGTCGCCTCGAAAGCCGAGACGAGCGCATCACCCGACAGGTTGTCGGCGATCGAGTTGGCGACCATCCAGATCGCCATGATTCCTGTGAAGCCCTGGGTTCCAAAGCCCTTGCCCACCGACGTGTCGTCGGATGCGTACTGAGCTCCCTTTTCGTTGTACACGAAAGCCTCACGCTGCAGCTGGCCGGCCGGAAGCGCCTCGGGAACCAGGATCGACGACGAGCCGATCATGTAGGTGCCCTTGATCTTGTCGCCGAGCTCACCCATGGTGGTCAAGTCGGTGCAAGCACCGGACAACACGAGAGGAGTCTCGTCGGGCGTCCAGCCCAACTTCAGCATCGAGTTCACGAGCGACCAGCAGTCAGCACCCTGACCGGAGTAGATGATCACGTCCGGGTCGAAATCGAGAACCTTCTGAGCGTCTGGCGTCACGTCGGCCTGACCCGGGAGGATCGAGACACCCGTGTGCTCGAGACCGGGCATCGAACCAGCAAGTGACGAACTCGAAGCAGTCGAACCGTTCAGCACATTCATCGGCTTCTTCTCGAGGTCGTGGTAACAGAAGACTCCCGGAGGAGTGTTGGCCCACGGAACCGCGACTTTGACCGCGTCGGCCGTGCCACCGAGAACTTCCTGCGTGGCGTAGTAGATGAGGCCGGTGTGGACACCGAGACAGCCACCGCCGCCACCGATGGCGTACACGCCCGCCGTGGTGAAGTCAGCCGGCGAGATCGGTGTACCCACGACGACTGGAATACCGGCTTCCACGAGAATCGGGAAGTGGTTGCCGAAGAAGTTGAGAGTCGAGTACACGACGAGAGGATTCTTGGCGGCCAATTCGTTGGCGCACTTCTGCGAATCGACCGGTGAAATGGCCATCTTGCAGACTTCGAGCTTGATCGGACGACCGGGGGTTCCGGTCGCGTAATCCGCACCGATACCGCCCAATTCGTTGTTGATGAAATCGACCGCAGCCTGAGCCATCACGGTGTACTCCGGGAATGATCCGTTCGGATCGCCTTCGGGGTTCATGATGCCGATCACGACCGGATCACCCGACGCGACGAGAGGACTCGCTTCAGCGCATTGCAGCGCCTGTTCGAGAGCACCCGCACCGGTGCCGAGTTCGGCGTCCATCGACAGATCGGGCTCGGACGGACATCCGCTGTCCGTCGGCGCAGTTGTTTCGTCGGTCGAGCCCGAATCGGTGCTCGCCGCGGTGGTCTCCGGAGCACTGGTGGCTTCGGATGATCCGCCGTCGTCTCCCCCACATGCCGCCATGGTCAAACCGAAGGCAGCAACGAGGGCCGTCAAAGTTTTGGTGCGTCTCAGCACAATTTCCCCCTATTCCCCTCCCGACCGGCTGGCCGGGTCTCCATTTTCTATCATCAATTGATCGAACGATCAGTAACCGAATCGGCGTCTTGCGCTCACGAATTCGACTCGCGGTAATCCCCGAACGCCGCATCTCGCTCGGACAGAGCGGCCGTGACTCCCTTGGCGGCGAAGGATCCCATGTACTCCTTGGACGATTTTTGGTGAAAGCCCAGGGCCTGGATCTCGGCAGTGGCCCGGATACCGGCCCGAATACCCATCGCTTCCATCGCCCGATGAGCCGCTCGTTTGTTGAGGGCCAGAAGATCGGCGGGGATCTTGGCCACTCGTTCGGCCACCGCCAGGACCTCCCGCTCGAGATCCGACGACGCAAAAGCGCGGTTGGCGAACCCGGCCTCGACCGCCTCGACACCCGACATGGAATCCCCGGTCAGGAGCGCTTCCATCCCCCGCCGAAGACCCATCATCCAGGTCTGCCATTGCATGTCAGGGGGCGACATCAGCCGCACCGGCGGGTAGCCGATCTGCGCGTCGGAGGCGACGTACACGAGATCGCACGCAGTCGCCAATTCGCTTCCCCCGGCCAGGCAATAACCGTGAACTTGACCGATGATCGGCGTGGACATGTCCCACATCTCGAACCAGTTGTTCACCACGTGGCGAGACCACCAGCCGTCGGCGTAGGCACTTGATCGCTCGACATCGGAATTCGGTGATCCGAGGTCGTATCCGGCCGAGAAACATGGACCAGCTCCTCGAATGATCATCACCGACACGCCGGCGTCTTTGTCTCCTCGTCGCAACTCGTCGAACAAAGCACCACGTAACGCATCATTCAGAGCATTGCGCTTCTCCGGACGATTCAGAGTGAGACGACGCACCTTGGGTGCCGGGTCGTCGACGATCAGAACTGGTTCGGACATCACTTCTCCCAATACGGCGCTCGGAGCTTCCGCTTGTTGATTTTCCCCATGGTGTTTCGTCCGAGGTCGGACACGAACTCGACCGAACGTGGGCACTTGTAGTGACTCAATCCGTTCCGGCAGAAATCGATGATGTCCTTCTCCGACGGCACCTCGACACCGTCTCGCAGAATGACGAGTGCCTTCAGCTCCTCTCCCATTTCGACGTGAGGAACTCCGATACACGCGACGTCGAGAACTGACGGGTGCTGCACGAGTACCTGCTCGGCCTCAGCGGGGTAGATGTTGACCCCTCCCGACACCACCATGTCGGAGAACCGATCAGTGATGTACACGTAGCCGTCGGCGTCCACGAAGCCGATCTCGCCGAGAGTGAACACACCGGGCGCAATGTTCGCCGCCGCCGTCTTTTCCGGATCGTTCGGGTAGACGACACCCCGTCCTGTCGAGTCGACGAAGAAGAGCCGGCCCTCGACACCGGACGGCACATCGTTGCCGTCGTCGTCGAGAACTCGGACCGAGAACGGCGGAATCGGCCGCCCAACCGACCCGGGATGCTCCAACCACTCCTGACTGGAGATCTGGCACGTGGTCCCGACTTCGGTCGCTCCATAGGCGTCGATGAAGATCGGCCCCCACCACTCGATCATCGCCCGCTTCACGTCGACCGGACATGAGGCACCGGTGTGAGCGGCGAGCTTCATCGACGACACGTCGTACTTCTGTTTGACCTCGTCTGGTAGAGCAAGGAGACGCACGAAATGGGTCGGCACCATCACCGACGATTCCGTTCGATATTCGTGAATCGCTCGAAGGGTCGCTTCGGCATCGAACTTTCCGAGAACCACCATGGGTACGCCGCGGACGAGAAGTCGCATGCCGTTCAGCGGTCCGGTGTGATACATCGGTCCGACGACGAGATGAGTTCCGTAGGCGGCGAAGCGATTGGCCTTCATCCCCTCGAGGTGTTCGGCCATCGTGTCGCCACCGGCGAACATCGTGGGCGGAAGTTCCGTGCCTTTGGGCCGACCGGTGGTCCCCGACGTGTACAAAAGATTGGCCCGCGGCACGACATCGAGTGGCGGATCGCTCGGATCGCCTCGCTCGAGCCACGTGTCCCACAATGTCACTCTCTCGTCGGACACGTCCCAGCCGATGACGTCGATCTCGGCACCGTCACGACGCGCCAACTCGGCGGCGGCGACTCCCCTCTCGAGAGTCTCTGGCCCCACGAAGAGCAGCTTCGATTCGGAGTCCACCAAGATGTAGGCCGCTTCCTCGGCCGTCAGATGAAAGTTGACCGGAACCGTCGAGGCGCTGCCGAGCAGACAACCGAGATGGGCCAGGGCCGTCTCGGCGGCGTTTTCAGCGAAAACAGCGACGCGCCGGCGAGGACCGAGGTCGCACGTCAATGCGTTGTTCGCCACGCGATTCAAGATGTCACCCACTTCGGCCCACCGATACGTACGACGCGGATCGCGAACAGCAATCTCGTCGGGGCGTGCCAGGGCGAGCTCGGATGCGAACTGAGGCATGAGACGACGCTAGGGCAACGGCCCCACCGGACCGGTCATCGACGAGGGCTCACACATCGGGAGAATCGCCGGCACTTTCCAGCCCGGCTCGGGTATTGAAGAAATCACCCGATAGGTCGGGTGCACCTTGGTAGTGGGGACGGAGAAGTCGTCGTGAGAACAGCCACGAGCCGTCACGCTTCACGAAGCCATCGAGGTAGTCGGCGAGCAAGAGCCCTCGATCACCGCTCGCGGTCAGGTACCTCTCACTGATCGACCAACGCCCCACGGCCCGCTCGGAGGAACCGGATTCGTACCACGCCTCGCCGTTGTGAACGATCTGAAAGACGGCCGACATTCCACCCATGGCTGCATACCAGAGCTTCACGATCGATTCCTTGCCTTCCACCAATCGGTTCTTCCCGAGATCCCAGACGGCGTCGACGTCCCAACAACTCGCCCACTGGACCCCGTTGCGATGCACCACAGCGTCGGCATAGCGGTTGAGCAGTCGGGAGATGGCCGTGTAATCAGCGGCATCGACCGGGACGAGCGAATCAGGCGAACTCGAGGACGAAGGAGACATCCCCCATGTTTAGTCCAGTTCGAATCGACCTCGACCACCCCTGCTCGCTGAGACACTCCGGCTCGTGCGCGACAATGGCCTCATGGACGAGGACCAGCGCGACATCGACCCCGCCACGCTTTCGCTTCTCGATCCCGCGGTGTCCGAATGCCCGTATCCCGCCTACACAGTTCTTCGGGACGAAGCGCCGGTCTGGAAGGACAACTGGACAGGGATGTACGTCGTATCACGCTACGAAGACGTGCGCGCCGTACTGCTCGACACCGAACGGTTTCCGAGCGCCCAGCACCGTGGCCGAGTCGATCCCCGATCGGCGAAATTGCGTCAGCTCTATCGAGACAAGGGTTGGATCCCCGCCCCCACTTTGGCCGCCCGTGACGATCCTGAACATCGGGAGATGCGGGGTTTGTTCAATCATGCCTTTCGTCCCGCCAAGATTCGTGAACTCGACTCCTTCATCGAATCCCTCGCACATCGACTCATCGACCAGTTCATCGAGAACGAACGATGCGATTGGGTACGAGCGTTCGCGATTCCCCTCCCTCTCGTGGTCATCGGACGCCAGATGGGCGTTCCCGAAGACGACATCTGGCAGATCAAGGCCTGGACGGATGCGTGGGTCCAGCGGCTTGGGCTCATGCAGAGCGAGGAGGACGCGATCTGGTCGACTGAACAAGAAATCGCCGCTCAGCACTACTTCCAACCGATATTCGAGCGCCTTCGTCGTCGACCCGATGACAGCCTGCTCTCGGACCTTGTCAACACCGAAGTCCCCGAGTGGGGTCGGACTCTCACCGACGAGGAACTCCATGCCGAGATGATGGCCGACACCTTCGTCGGAGGATCCGAGACGACCACCAACGCCCTAGCCGAAGGGGTTCGCCTTCTGATCGAAAACCCCGATCAATGGGAGAAGGTGTCCAGCGACCCTGACACCTACGTGCCGTTGCTCGCTGAGGAAGTTCTGCGTCTGGAAGGACCTGTTCAAGGGCTCTTCAGGACTGCGGCAGTCGACGTCGAGATGCATGGCGTCGTGATCCCCGCTGGTTCCGTCGTGAACGTTCGCTATGCCGCCGCCAACAGGGACCCCCGCCACTTCGACTGTCCGGAAGTGATGGACCTCGACCGCGAAAATCTTCGGAGCCACCTCGCCTTCGGTTTCGGTAGCCATCACTGCCTCGGAGCACCCCTCGCACGTCGCGAACTGATTCTCGGATTTCGTGCCCTGGTCGACCGGGTCGACGACATGTGGTTCGTCGAGGGAAGCAACGATTTCACCCATCACCCGAACTTCTGCCTTCGTGCCCTCAAAGAGCTCCACATCGGCTTTCGCCCCCGAAAGAGACATTCATGATCGAAGATCACTCGTCCCGGCCTCTCGTCGAACTCTGGAATCTCACCGGACGCCGTGCCGTGATCACCGGGGGCGCTGTTGGAATCGGCGCCCAGATCGCGCGACGACTCGCCGAAGCCGGTGCCTCGGTTCTGCTGGCCGACATCGACCAGGCTGCCGCCGCCGCCATGGCGGCCGACATTGCGGCCACCGGAGGCCAGGCCCTCTCGTCACCCGTCGACATCAGCGACACGACCTCGATCGTCGACCTCGTCGAACTCGCCATGTCCACGTGGGGCGGCATCGACATCTGGGTGAACAACGCCGGCATTTACCCCACGACCGGACCGGCACTCGACGCCGAGGACGATTTCATCGATCGGATGATGGATGTCAACGTGCGAGGAACTTTCGCCTGTTCTCGTGAGGCGGCTCGGCGAATGCGCGGTGGTGTGATCGTCAACCTGGCCTCGACCACCGGATTCCGAGCCGCTCCCGGCATCAGCGCCTATTCCATCTCCAAACACGCTGTCGTGGGACTCACCCGAGCTCTGGCGCTGGAGTTCGCTCCTCTCGACATTCGAGTCGTAGCCGTCGCTCCCGGACCCATCGACACTCCCGGAGTTCGAACCCAGATGACACCCCTCAAAGAAGCGGGTCTCGACGTGGAAGCGGTCATGGCTCGCAACCCGCTTGGCCGTCGCGGTGTACCGGACGACATAGCCCGGGTCGTGTGTTTTCTGGCGAGCGACATGGCGGCCTGGATCACCGGCGAAGTCGTGGTCGCCGACGCCGGAAGTCTGGCCGGCTGATGGACTCCGAACTCGTCTCCCGCCTCACCGCGCGGATGCGGTACGAGTTCGAGCGAACCGCGCCTCCCGAAGGCTTCCCGCAGTTCCCCGACATCCCCGTCGAGCGTTACACAAGTGATGCGTTCTTCGATCTCGAACAAGACGCTCTCTGGCCGAAATGTTGGGTCCTCGCAGCGCGAGTCGACGAACTCCCTCGACCGGGAGACTTCGTCACTTTCGACTCACTCGGCTCTCCGATGATTCTCATTCGAGGCACCGACGACGTTGTGAGGGCCTTCTACAACACGTGCCAACACCGCGGTGCTCCCGTCGTACGAGAGACGCGCGGAACCAGCCGACTCCTGCGATGCCAGTACCACTCATGGTCGTACGACATCCACGACGGCAGCCTCGTCTCCGTACCCGACGAGCGAGACTTCGTCGATCTCGACCGGTCGCTGCGATGCCTGAAAACCGTTCGATGCGAGGAGTGGGACGGATGGATCTTCGTCAACCAAGACTCCGCCGCGTTGCCACTTCTCGAATGGCTCGATCCGATACCCCACGAACTCGACGAGCTCCAGGGGCCGCGTCTGTCGACCGTCGCCCGACGGAGTGAAGTGATCCCGTGCAACTGGAAAGTGACCGCTGAAGCCTTCCTCGAGGTGTACCACTTCCGGCACATTCACGGCCACGGAGGCGAGAGCATTCTCGACAACCGAGGGGCCGTCATGAGCCTCTTGCCTCGAGGCGCTTCGAGAATGATCACTCCTTTCTCGCGAACTGCACAGTCCGCGAACGGAATGACTGCCTGGGACGACTACCAGCACGTCGTCGCCCCGGGATTCACCGATATCGACACGGTCAACGACATGGTTCGGTGCACCAGTTCCGCCTACTCGATCTTCCCGAATCTCATCACACCGATTGCGGCCTACGGATTCCCCTTCATCACGTTCTGGCCGATCGACAAGTCGAACACTCGAATCGAATGGACGCATTACTC
>Ga0181580_10000743_pt1 | contig 24937 bp, 13 predicted proteins | sample 071ome_23_FD_132413 | JGI IMG/M metagenome (GOLD analysis project Ga0181580, IMG submission 132413) | Coastal salt marsh microbial communities from the Groves Creek Marsh, Skidaway Island, Georgia - 071403BT metaG (megahit assembly) | ecosystem: Environmental > Aquatic > Marine > Intertidal... | reverse complement strand
TTAGTTGTGTTTAAGAGTTCTATATTATAATATATATTAATAAATTCCATAATATCATTATAATTTTTTAAACTTATTTTCTTTTCACTTACTAACATATTTATTTTATTCATAATTGAATTTCCATTTTTAATTAAAAATTGAACAGGTTTCATCCATAATTCATTTACATTTTTACATAATAAATCGTCAGTAGGTAATTTATTACACAAAATATTTTTAGGATATTTATCATTCATAACATTATAATAAGTATAATTAGTATTTATTGCAGCCAATAATAATAAACCATTATGTGTAGCTTGTAAAGGACCGTGGCATTTTAATTTACATTTAATAGGAACATTATTGTGATATAATTTACCATATACATTTACAGTTATGTCTTTTTTATTAGAACTTTCACTAAATAATTTATCAAATCTTGTTTTAGGAGGAATATGTAAATTTTTAATTAAATGTTTATCAACAGCCGATATTCTTAACAGATTTTCTAAATCTGCTGTCAAATTAATATAACTTAAATCTATATTAGAATGTTTTAAATATAATTGAAAACTATCCATATCATCTGTATATTTCATATTATATTTAAAGACGTTTAGTTTCCAACCATTATTAGGATCAAAAGGTAATCCAGCTTGACCACAAAATCTTAGTCCTCGTCCTAATATCTGTGTTTCCTCTGCTTTAGTTATTACTGGTTCTAATATATGAAAATATTTAACATCAAATAGATCAATACCTTCTTTGTATCCACTGTCTATTATAATAAATCTTATTTTCTCACCGTAAATGTTATCAGGTCTTTCGTTAAATACAGAAAGAATATCTTTTTTTAATGTAGCAGGAAAAGGTTTTCCGTAAATTACAGAGGATGTTAATAAAGCAAAACTATTTTTATTGTTTGATAATAATTTTAAGTTTTTATTATAACACATTTTATAATCATTTGCGATTAAAACACTTGCAATCATTTTAGAACCATAAATACCCTGAACGTCTGAATAAATTACGTGTTTAAATAATTTACCATTTTCTTCTAAATCTTTTTTATCTAATTCTTGAATATTTTCCATCAATTTAAACATTCTTGGTGAATATGCGTTTAAATTTTCAATTACTTCTTTTGGTTTGAATCCAGGAGTATCAAACTTTTGGTTTTTTTCTATATGCGACCAGGTAGATGTATTACGAATACATTTTGCTTTTTTCATTATTTACAATTAATAAATATAAAAAATGATTTCTTAATATTAATATTAGCAATGGACAATAAAATTAACGGAATAATATATGGACACGCTTTGGGTGATGCGCTAGGTGCTCCAGTAGAATTCTTTCCTTTTGCACATTATACAGGAATTTTAGATGCACCTATTACACGATATAATAGAGCTTACGGAAAACAAGTTTCTGCTATAGGACAAATAACAGATGATACTGAATTAGCTCTAATTCTTTTAAATACAATTAAAGATGGATATACAGAAGAAAAAGCAGTTGTAAATTATATGTTATGGGCAAATAATAATTTTGAAAATTGTAAAGGTAATTCACCTTTTATGGGAAACAATACTAGAAATTTATTTATAGCACCAAAACCTACATATAAATTATATTGTAATCGTTTTAAAAAATATTATCCAGATGATATTACTAAAGAAAATTCACAATCAAATGGTCCTTTAATGCGATGTTATCCTTTAGCTTTTGTAGAAGATGATGAAATAATTAAAACAGATGTATATATTACTAATCCTTCTAAACTTGTATATAATGCGGTATATACGTATATAACTGCTATACGAATGGCAATGAAAAATAAATCAAAAAAGGTAATTCAAAAAACAATTAGAGAAATGATAGAATTTGAAGAGCTTTTAACAGTATTTGATCAAGCCGTTAATAATATTTTTAGAGATGTTACAGTTAACAAAGGTCATATATTACACGCATATTATTGTGCATTTTGGGGATTGTTTCAATTTAATAATTATAAAGATGCGATTGATGCTATTATTTGTTTAGGACCAGAAGAAGGACAAAAAGCAAAAATAGGTATTAAAGGTAAATGGAAAAAAACCGAAATTATCGTAGGTGATACTGATACAAATGCTAGTATAGCCGGTGCATTATTGGGTGCTTTCTATGGTTATGAAAAAATTACAGAAAATGAAATAACTAAAGAAAATATGAATATTATGATGAATTGTGATTCAACAAAAGGTGATATTATTAGACCACCAATCTATAAATTACCAAATATAAACAGTAATAATTAATTTATAATAAAATGTTAGCTATTTGGATAAATGTAGATGAATGTATTAGACGTAGAGATTTAATGATTAATCAATTCAAAAATATTAATTTTATTACTAAAAATATACGTGTGTCAGCAATAACACCTGATGATGTTGATGATTACGTAGATGATCGCGATCTTCCTTATAAATGTGATCCTACTGACAGATATTTTAAAAATTGTAAAAATTGCAAGGTTGAACATTGCACATTAATCAGTCATATGTTAGCTATTGAAGAAGGCTATAAATCAAATGAAGATTGGTTTATAATATTTGAAGATGATACAATTATACCTCACGAAATAAATGTAGAAGCATTATTAAAATCAATTCCAAATGATGCCGAAGTATTACAATTACATTGTTGTATGGGTCCAACGGTTGAAAAACTACATAATGTGTATAAACAAAATGTTAATTGGGTTCAATGGAAAATGATTATACCATCTGCTTCAGGTTATATTGTTTCACGTAAGGCAGCAGAAAAAATGCTATCATTATACAAAAAGAATGATAGATTTTGTTTTAAAGATAGCAAATCTTGTAGACTTGCGGATGTTATGACCTATGAAACTTGCAAAACATATGTTCATACTTATCCTGTATTTTATTCGAATACAAATTACGGTTCTTTAATACATCCTGATCATTTAGGTAGCCACGAATATGCAAATAATATTATTAAGAAAATTATTAATGAAACGGATTCACATATATTTTTATCTAAATTAAAATAAAAAAATGGTATTTGATGAAGATATTATTGATAAAAAAGTAATAATTGTGGATGGAACAGATAAAGATAATATTAGTATTGAAATTGAACCTATAAAAAATGTAACTAGTATTAAATTAGTTGAATCATATGCTACTATAGATAGTCCTAATTCTTTATTAAAAAAAATATATATTTGTGTTAATGATTATAGATTAAAAACTGTTAATAATGGAAATACTTCAAATGATGTATTTAGTTCTATGATATTTCATCCAAGTACTGTTTACAATGAACCAAATGGTACTGGAACTATATCAACATTTAATTTGGATACACAAAATTATGTATTTAATCCTATTAATGGAGAATTAAGAAAATTAGATATATCTTTCAAACATCTAGTTGATGATAATTTAATACCTAGAACACTAAAAAGTTTTTATTTAGAATTTTGTATTTATTCTAAAAGAATGAAACAAACTATGTTTTAATTTTTTTAACCAAATAATAATATAAGAATGCCCTATGAACTAGGAACTATATGGAATGTTACAAGTAAATATATATATAATACCTTGGATAAAAATATTGGTATAGGAACAACTACACCAATATGCGAATTAGATGTATATTGTAATATTGCAGAAAACGGGATCAAATTGGAAGATAAATATCAACTAAAACCCGAAAACAACAAAAAATATGATCTTATTGTTCGTGAGGATTTAGATCAAGATGAATCACATTTAATTATTTGGTATAAGTTTAATAAAGATGATTTTACTAGTAATTATGCAGGAGACTATGGAACGTTAAGCACTGAAAACGGAACAAAAAGTAATTTACAAAAAGAATATTATGTAGGAACTGGATCTGCTGAAATCAATGATGAGCTTTATTATAAAATTAAGATGGAAATAGGACAATTTAACGCAACAGAATATACTTATTGTTTTTGGTTGTTTTTAAATGAAGAATGTAATAATGATACATTTATTTTAAATTTTCAAGATAATACTGAATCAACTGATATATTCTATTTTAAATATTACACTAATAGATTAATAATTTTTAAAAGCGTTTCTGAAAAAATTGAATACACTTATACTTTAAATAAAAATGAATGGTATCATATTACTATTTTAAATAATGATGGTGCTACTGATACTGATAAAGTAATTATTTTAATAAATGGTATAAGAATTAATAATTTTACTGGTGTTATTAATAAGTTATCAAGAGATACTGATAAACTAGATGGAATTGTAAATATATATCTTGGTTATACTAACAATTCAACAATTAATGGATATATTGATGATTTTCGTATTTATGAGTCTAATTTACCTATTGATTATATACAAAACAATATTATTGGAAAAATAACTAAAATAAAACCTGGTAATATTAGTGCAAATGGTAATTATGGTATTGATATTGTTAATTATTCTAGCAATGTTAATATTGGAGGACCAAATGATAATGTTGATTTAAGAATATTTGGTAATCTAAAAGTTGATGGAGATTTAAGTATTAGCAATCTTAATATTAATACATCTATATTTAATACATTAAATGTAACTAATAATTTAACTGTTGATAGTAATGTTAATATTCATAATGATCTTACAGTTAGTAAGACAATTACAGAAAACCAAAGAACACTTGCACAAAAATACGCATCTATTAGTCAAATTGATAAAAACACTGATATAATTATTTCAAAAATGACTGATAAAGGAGATGTTAGAGAATTATACAATGATATGCCTGAGTTTTTTCGAAGTAATTTAATATTAGCATATGATTTTGATTTTAATTTAAATGATATAGATGATAATACTGATTTTTTTAGTAATAATGTATTACTAAAAAATCCTAATACTGCTTCAATTTATTCTAGATATAGTCAATATAACATTGTTCCAAATATACCTAAAAACGCTATAGATTATTATGGAATTAAATATGTAAAAGGTAATAGTTCTTTATATTGTGGTAGTAATATATTTAGTTCAGGTGGTATTGATTATTATAGTTTTAATACTCAAAATGTTGATCAAGCAAGTTTTGAAAACAATAAAAGTTATACTATAGCATTTTGGATAAGATTTAATGAAATTAGCAAAACACAATATATTTTTAGATTTGGAGTTCCTATTAATTCTGGTACAGAACATAGTATTAATCTATCTTTAAATAGTAGTAATAACTTAAATATTGAAATTACTAATAGAAATAGCCAGTATAACAATAATATAGATGAACTTGAATTTAAAAAAGATGAATGGTATCATATAGTTTTAATTCTTAAAAATGAAAATTCTATTTACGAAATACCTACAAATATTACTAATTCAAACTTATTAATACAGTATTTTGAAGAGCTTGAATATACTAATAATACTAATCCTGGTGATAATAGCTTTACTTTTAATACAGCAGCCAATAAGGCTACTATTTTTACTTATGTTAATGGTATTTATGTAAAAAAACTATCATATGTACAGAATGTTACTATATTTGGTAATCGAAGCGAATGTAGTAATTATTTTGGTATTTATGATTCATCTACTACTACTGACTATCTAAATGGCTATATAGATGATTTTAAAATGTATGAAACAGTTGTTCCTATAAACTATATTAACGAATATATTATTGGTGATGCTTTAATTATTAAACCTGGATTATTATCCGCAATTGGTAATTATGGTATTAATATTAAAAACTTTGAAAATATTGTTTCTGTTGGTGATTGTAATAATGATGTTGATTTGCACATTTATGGTTTATTTAAAATAGAAGAAACTAAATTAACAATATCTAATTGTGATATTGATAATTTAAATGGTATATTAACAACATCAAACTTTAATATATTAGAAACATTAGATGTTTCTAATATAAATGCTAGTAATATTGAAACTTATGATTTAATATCAGGTCCTGGTTTTAATTTAGGATCTTCAAACCTTATTAATAATATTGAAATTATTACACTTAGTAATATTAATTTAAATTCTTGTAATATTATTGCTAATACTATAACTGTTAATAATGAATTAATACTTAAAGATGCTATATTATCCAATATTAAAATTTATGGTATTAATATTGATGATACATTTTCAATTAGTAATAGCGATATAAAAATACGTAGTCATCTAATAATTGGTGATAATAGTTTTAATAATTATAGATATGATTTTGAAAGTTTAGAAGCATATAGAAGATTAAGCATTAAAGATGTGAATGATCCAAACTATGAATATAGTAATTTTAATTTATATTTTGTTCGTTATACTGAACAATTTCCTACAATTATCCCTACAGATGATATTCAAGTATTTGATAAATCTATAATATTTTATGGTAATACAGAACAACAAAATTATGATATTCAGTTTAAAAATAATTATATTCGTAATGAAAATTGTAATATTAAAGATGAAATTGAAAAATCTTATTTTGATGGTGTAGATCGTAATAGAACACGTATCAAATTAGATGTAGGTAATATTAAATTAGAAAATGGTTTTATTCAATTAATACAAAAAGATATTTTAGAATCATCAACTTTATCAACTTTAAAAATAGAAGAATATCAAATTAGTATAAATAGTAATCATAATACAACTATTTTAAATGATTCTTTAATGTTAAGTAATACTGATAATTATTGTTTATTAACAAATAGTAATTTTATGTTTAAAAATGATAATGGTTTTATAGATAATGAAACACTTAGAATTAATAAAATTCAAATAAAAGATGAAATTGGAATTGATAAAATAAATACTTTAAATACTTATCCTGATACAATTAGTATTAATGCTTCAAATGAATATAATCCATTTGGTAAAATACAAGGTTTCTTATGTAGTAATAGCAAAATTGATATCCAAAATGAAATTATAACTGATAGTAATATTAAATGCGCAGAAATAAATACTGATATTGCTAATATTAGTAATATTATTTGTGAATACAAAATAGGATTTACACCAGATTCTTCTAGTAATACAAAAATTGCTAAAGATAGAATTGATGTTAATACCTTACATATTTACGGAAGTATTATATTAGGTGATCAGACACCAGGTGAAAATGATAATAGTATTAATGGTGGTTTTGGTTCTTTAAGTATTAAAACTATTAAAACAACAAATACTGATAATAATGCTTTAAGTATTGATACATTAGATGGAAATAATCTTGGTAAAATACGAGGATTTTTATCAAGTAACAGTAAAATAAATATTGATGATGAGATTAGAACAAGTAGTAATATTTATTGTATAGATTTAGATAGTGGTAATATTAACGTAAGTAATTTATACAGTTGCAATATTAATGTAGATAATTTAGACAGCAGTAATATTAATGTAAGTGATTTAAATAGCAGTAATATTAATGTAAGTGATTTAAATAGCAGTAGTATTAATGTAATTGATTTAAATAGCACTAATATTAACGTAAGTAATATAATTGTTGAGGATGAATTAAATGTTTATAATATTATAGCTAGCAATATTAATGTAAGTAATTTAGAGAGCAGTAATATTAACGTAAGTAATATAACAGTTGAGGATGAATTAAATGTTTATAATATTATAGCTAGCAATATTGATTGTAGTGATACGATAGAATCTTTTAATATTATTAGTTCAAATGTTATTGTTAATAATACATTAACTGTAAATGATATTGCAGTTAATAATGCAGTAATGACTGATAATATTAGAGGATTAAATACAGAACATTGTGAAATATTAGGTATATTATCTAATAATAGTTATATTGATATAACTGGAGAAATTAAAACAAATTCAAATATTTATGCATCTAATATTATTACTGATACTCTAGAAATTTGTAATATTTTGAATAATAACAGCGCTAGTGGTTATTTTATTATATCAAGTAATAGTGGTATATTAATTAATAATATTAAAACTACATCTTTAGCTGATTATAGTATTGATACATTATTTAATGATAGTCTTGGTAAGATACGTGGAGAATTAGCAGATAATAGTGAAATTAATATTATTGGCGAGATTAAAACAACCAGTAATATTAGTGGTAATATTTTAGAAATTAATACAATTATTGGTTCCACTGGTTCCACTGGTTCCACTGGTTCCACTGGTATTAATATTAATAATGATATTAATTTTAATTGTAATATCACAAATGATGTTACAATTGATGATAAAAAATTTGAAATTATTACACATATACCTAACATTACAGAGCCTTCACCCCAAATAGAATTAATAGGCAATCGTATTAAATCTTTTGGCGATACAGAAACAGATAGAAATAAATATATGGAATTTGATTATAATGGATTACGAAGAGTAGATGGTGATCCTTACAATATAATAAGATATGATTCAATAATCAATGGAATAGTTCTTAAGTGTAAAAAATTAGAAGTTGAAAACTTTGATCCAGGTGATGGATCACAGTTTAAATTTCCAAATATAATATCATTTAGTAGAAATACTACTGCAAGCATACCAAATGTTTATATTGGTTATAATACAGATAATACAGATAATATAAGTATTAATAATGATAAAGATGTTTTATATGTTGATACTGATACTGATAAAAGATTAAATGTAGGAAATATACTTGTAAGAAATCATATAGAAATATCGCATAATAGAGATGATATGGATGGTAAACTATTAAGAATAACAACTATGGAAACATTGGAATCTTCACGTACAACACAATATGCATTTTTTATTAATCAAAATGGCGATGAAATGTTAACAATTGATTTAGATACTGGCTCTATAGGTATTAATACACGTCCTTTAGCAAGTGATGATCCAATTAAATTATTTGTTAATGGTGGTATTAAATCAAGTGGAGATATTATTGGTTTTGCAAATGTATCTGATAAAAGATTTAAAACAGATATTAGATCATTTGATATTAACGATATTGAAATTGTTAATAAATTAAATCCAGTAAAATTCAAATGGAAAGAAGATCTTTTCAATTCTAATATGGCTAATAAAAATGATATTGGATTTATAGCACAAGAAGTTAAACTATTAATACCAGAAGCTGTATCAACTTTCAAAATTGAAATGAATGATATTGATTATAATTATATTAAATATGAAAGGATGATTCCGTATTTAATTAATAACATTAAATATTTGAATAATAAAATAGTAGAACTAGAAAATAAATTAAATGGTATTTGATAGTTTTAATCTAGGAACGCAAATAGAATCAAACAATAGTATAAATTATACATCTTATTTAGATCAAGTTAATCATAATTTATATATTATACAATCTTCAAATATCAATATATATAACATTATAGGATGTAATTTAGCAAATAAAGACAGTAATATATATATTTCTTGTAATATAAACTTATACAATGATATAGAACATTTTTATATAGATACTTCTAATTATCTAAACATATATTCTATAGATTTAAGTTGTAATTTTGAAATTAATAAATCAAATTTAGAAAATAGAGCATATAGTATTAATAATACTGATAATTGTAATTTTATTTCAGGATATTATTATGATGGTAATAAATATCTAATAACTGAATCAGGTAAAGATGTTTATAGAATTAATAGTGATAATATTCGTTATCATATACTTTTAACAGATAATCCTATTATAAAAAATAAAAATAATAATGTTGTAAGTATATTACTTGAAAACATATTATATGTTACTATTGCAGATTTTAATATAATAATTAAGTGTGATATTGCAAATAGTTCTGATAAAACAGAATTTATAATTGAAAATTATAGCGATATTGTGCATAAATTTAGTAAAGCTGTATATAGTCGTTTAAAACAAAAAATATATTTAATTCCTTATAATCTTAAATATTTATGTAGTATTGATACGGTATCAACTGTTAATATAGAAAAAGGAGAGAGATTAACTTTTAGAAATAAACCATACTTAGTTAATACAAATATTAGAGAAATATTTAGCACTGCTATTGAAAATCAAGGATATATATATATGATACCTAAAAAACTTAATTTAATATTTATTTATAGTCTTTATACAGATAGCTTACATAATATTATTGATATTTCAGCATTTAATACAACATTTTTAGAAAATAATAAATTTGTTAATGCGCATTTATATGAAGATATAAATCATAAAAAGATTTTTATGATTCCTAATAATTCTACTAATATAGGTGTTATTGATTATGATCTTATGGATAATGCAATATTAGAAAGTGATTTTAGTTTTGATATTATTACTAAAAATATATTTAATAGTGATTATGAGATTGAAGATCAATTTATCGAATTAGGTAGTAAAATTCAATATTCATCAAGTTATAAAAATGGTTTTGTTAATTTTAGACTGAAAAGTGTTGATCCTAATACTGCAGATATATTTGAATTTAGACCTAAAACAAATATATATATGGATACTAAAAATAAATTAGTTGCTTCTTATAAATTTGATGGAAATACAGAAGATTCTGAAAATGATTATCATCTTACTGCTTCAGGAAATGTTCAATATATTGAAAGAGGGTTATTAGATAGTAATTTACACCTTTTAAGCAGTGCAACATTAAAATTAATTAATAATAAAACAAAATTTGAAAATAATTTTACAAATGTTATTGGTATTGGGTTTGAATCTTCTAATTTAGTTAATCAAGCAGGTACAATATTTAAATATAAATCAATTGAATGCAGTTATATAAATAAAACTAATTTAACAATCAAATTTAAAAATATAGAATCTAATATTCAAAGTGATGGATTTGATCATATTTTTTTAAATGCTAATCAAAATAGTTTAGATATTTATTTAAATGGTATGATAGAATGTAATATATCAAGTTCAGGAAATACCACTAATAATGATTTAGAAATTGGTCCTTATAACGGTTATTTAGATAATTTGTCTATATTCAAAGAACAATTAACAGAAAATGAAATTTGGTATTTGTATAATAATAAAGAATTTCATAGTGATATTTTTAAGGAGCGATATAATAATATTACATCTACATTTACTGATAATAACGGAAAACCTATATTTAAATTTTATAAACCAGTTAATGAAAGAAAGTATCAAGAGATTAATATTAACGAGCTACTAGTTACCAATAAAATACAAAATATATCTGTTAATAATATTTATTCAATAGAAAATGATACAGTTTATTTTATTCCATATAATTATGATTATTTACTAGCTCTTGATCTTAAAGAAAATGTTATTAGGTTAATTAATATTAAGAGAACTGAATATACGAATGATAGGAATTTGATATCTAATTATATTGATGATGTATCAAAAGGTAAATTTAAAGCATCTATAATTGTTGGAGATAATTTATATATAGCACCGTATATTGAATCGTATAAAGATAGTGCTACAAATTCTTCAGCAATTATTCTTATTTATAATTTTGTTAATGATAATAAAGACAATTTTGTTAATATAAAAGCTGTTGATATTAGTCAAATACTTAATGTAAATGCAGGAAATCAAGAACTTAAAGAATTATTTTCAACAATTTTATTTTATAATAAAAATCCTAAAGATTATTTATTTTTTATTAATGAAAATACTTTTCCTTTAGTAGTATATAATATTACTGATGAAGAAGCTAAAAACGTTTATAAAGACGATGATTATCATTACATAGATGGTTATATTAAAGGTAATTATATGTATTTATTAGATTATTATGGAAGTAATTTATATATATATGATATTGTAATTAATAGAACAAATATTAGTTTAACTTCAAATAATCATATTGACTTAAATGAAGCAAGTCTTACTTATGATACACCTTTATTTTCAAAAATATTAGAACATAATGATGCATATTATTTTATTCCTTATAATACTAATTATATTGCTATATATAGCAATACTTCAGTTACAAACGAGTATTTAAGTGATTATACTTCAAATCAAAAATTGTATAAAGGTGGAACTATAATGGAATTAAATAATAATGCATATTTAATTATGGTTCCTTATTATGCTGATAAACTTTATATGTATAATATTACAGAAAATAATTTAACATATATTGAAGATGTTATATTTGAAACAAATAGATTTACGGGTTGTACAGTTGATCTTAAAGGTAACTTGTATATGAATACAGTTTACGGAGATGTATTATATTATAGTCTATCAATAGCTAAATTTTATAAACAACCTAGATTACCAGTATTAATAAAAAACAAACAGGAAATAAGTTTTAAAGATTTATATGAAAAGTTTCATACCGATTATATTTATCCAAATTATAATTATAATAATAAACAAGTTAAATTAAGTGATTATTATAATAACGGAGGTGCGGAATATTATACAGTATCTGCTATTAATGATAATAAATTTATTTTTGAGGAAGATGATATTAATCCTGCTAAAAATGTTAATGTTTATGAAAATATATCTTATGATGACTTTGTTGCTAAACAAACTGAAGAGTGTAATATGTTAGAATTAAGTAAATTTAAAACAGCAGTATCGCAGAGATATGAATATTATGATTATTATATTGAAAACGTTTCATATACAATTACAAGTATTACAACAGATAGTATTAATAGATATATATATTATATTAAAGAACATAATGATGGTATAGTTGAATTACATTTTCAAGCTACGAATAGAGATGAAGATGAAGATATAGACTATATTCCTATATCAAAAGGTAATCCAGATGTATTAGAGGAATATACAATTGATATTAGTCAGTACTCAATAAAAGATTATGTTAAAAATAATACTGAAAATTTTAGTACTTATACAAAAATTGTAATTGATCTTAAAGATGGCGCAAATTTTGATAACACAATACTTCTTGATTCTTCAAATTTTATTGAAAATACTATCAGTGATACTAAACCAAATCAAACAATGACAAAAGTATCAACAATAGAAATGAATATTAGTGGCGAAGTTAAGGAAGGAATTAAAATTACATTAGATGATTTTAATGGTAATTATTTAGCTAGTTTAAATTCAATAATTATTAACATAAATGATAATGGAATAATTAAATATTATAAGGATACACTAATTGAGCTAATAAATCCAAAAACTTTACCTATAGATAATATTAATATTAATATTAATGAAACTATACGAAAACAGAAATTATATTGTAAAACAATTGATAATTATCTACTTAAAATTACAGAAAACAGCAATAGAAAAATAAGTAAATTAATTATTGAGCTTACAGAATCTACAATAATTGATTTAAATAACTTTATTGATTTAATATATTTACGAGAAATTGTAATAATATCTTTTAATAATAGAAATGATATTAGAATTATAAATGGTAATGATTTAAAACAAGATATTAATATTATAATATACGAAAACTTTGATAATTTAATTAAATTAGTGTATTCATTTAATAGTTCTTTAGAACCTGAATCATTTAGTGAATATATTTTAAGTTATAATGGTGATTCTACTGTTAGTTATGAAACAGTAAATGGAGTGCATCCTTACATAAAATTAAACGGTTTAGATCAATATTTAACTTTATATAATATTAATTTTGATATTAAATCATTTGGACTTGGATTTTATTTAAATAATGTTAATGTTGATAATTATTTACTAAGATTTGATGAAGATTTTTATATTAAAGTTGATGCTAATTCTTTAGATATTCAAATTAATGCTGAAACAGAAATAACTATTACTAAACAATTTATTGCAAATACTTGGCATAGTATATTTTTTAATTATAATGATACTGATATGTTGTATGATATATATATTGATAATGCTATACATACTACAATACCATATGATCCTTTTATAGATAAAAAATTAATTATAGGTAAATATACTGAGTCTAATGTAGCAGATTATTATAAAATAACTGGGGTATCAAGTGATGAACCAATTGCTATGGAATTCACCAGCAGCACTATTCAAGGTTCTAAAAGTGTAGAAATCAATAACAAAATATATATATTTGGTGGTAATATAGAAGGTCCCGTGTGGTTAAATTATTTATATGAATTTAACACTACTACTTGTAATCTTGCTAGAATTCAATTAGAGTCTATTGATGGTGATGATAGTAATATACCATCCGTAAGAAGGGATCATTCTATGGTAGCAATTGATAGTAATATCTATATATTTGGTGGATATAATGGTACTAACACCTATTTAGGAGATTTATATAAAATTGATACTACTAGTAGTAATTCTACTAAAATTGACTTAATATCTATTAATGGTGGTCTTAGTAATATACCATCCATAAGAAAGGACCATTCGATGGTAGCAATTGGTTATGATATATATATATTTGGTGGAAATTCTAACAATTTTGCTCAAAACGATTTATATAAAATTGAAACAACTGATACTAATATATATAATTCTACTAAAATTGACTTAATACCTAATAATGGTTATACTAGTAACATACCAACTCTAAGATCTCGACATTCTATGGTAGCAATCGGAAGTAATATTTATATATTTGGTGGATATAAAGGATATGACTATAACAGTGATTTAGATGACTATAACAATGATTTATATAAAATTAATATCAATAATAATATTTCTGAAAAAATTACTTTAACTGGAATAGATGATGATATACCAGAGAAAAGAGCAAATCATTATATGGTAATTGTTGATAATTATATATATATATTACTTGGTTATAATACATATATTAGAAAAAATTATAATTATTTCACATATTTTAAAGATTTATATAAAATTGATACATATGGTAATTCAAAAAAAATTCAATTCTCATATTTTAATAACTATTTAAACTTTGAAACCTTAAGTCAAAATTTTAATATTAGAGCAATTAATAATGATATTTATGTATTTTATTTAAAAGTACAAGATGCTAATATAAAATTAACAGCTGTTTCTTCTGGTACATTATCACTTAATAGTTTATTAAAAATAACACCTACCAATCGAGATTATCATCTTAATGGAAATATAGCAAAATTAAGAATAAATAATGTTATAACTAGTGATAATGAAATAATTGATAATTATAGTAATCTTAATTATAACTATAACTTATAAGTATAAAAATATGAAATAAAGACCTATAATAATTTTAAATGGAACCTACAGATATTGATGATAAACCAAGATTTTATAAAAGACCAACACTTGTAGCTAAAAAATCTAGAGATTCTATTGCATATAAAGAACCAGATCCAGATCCACCAGTTCCACCTGCATCAACTAGTATATATCTACAATATAGGTTTGAAGAAGAAAATGGTAATAAAGAAAATGGTAATGAAGAAAATGGTAATTATGATTTAACCATTAATGGATCTCCTACTTTTAATAATTATGTAGAATTAGATGGTATAGATGATTATTTAAATGTTGGTATTGATTTTGAAGTTAAAACTTTAAGTTTTTGGTTTAACTTAAATAATGTTAATACTGATAATTATTTATTATCATTTGATAATGATTTTTATATTAAAGTTAATTCTAATTCCTTAGACTTTCAATTTCAACCAGATATTGAAAACAATTGTAATATATCTAAAGATTTTTTTAATACTATATGGTATAATTTAGCTTTAACTAGTAATAATGAAAATTATGATATATATTTAAATAATACTAAATTACCTGAAACAATTATTTATAAAAATTTAAGTAGTTCTACATTAAATATTGGTAAATATACTGGTGATGAAATTCATATTAAATATTTAAATGGTAAAATAGCAGATTTACGATTATATAATACTATAAAAACTGAAGATGAAATTAATACTATTTATAATGAGTATAATTATGTAAATATTTATACACATATACCTGAACAAGATATAGATTATGATTTTAGTCTTATTGCTACATATAATGAGTGGATAGCAAAGGCTCAAAGTCATAACATTCAAATTTTTAATTTTACAAGAGGAATTGATAATAATGATTCTGTTTTATCAGCTGATAATATTGATCCAAATAATTTTAAGTATATACAATGTTATTCTACTTTCTATAACAATTTTAAAGGTTTATTATTAGAACTACCTATTACACATAATTATGTTGAATTTACTATTATTACAAGAAGTCCTAGTGTTATTAGTCCTACTACTTATGCAATGTATATTGATACACTTGAAAAATTAGATCAAGATATTTTTATAAGTGATGCAAATAAAAACTATAAGTTCGAAGATAATATAGAGAAATTTGACGAAGAATATTATTATTTTGCACAATTTACTTCTACTACTCTAGTTACTAAAAAATATAGTTATAAACCTGGGCACTATTTAAAAATAATAAATGATTATTCAACTTTGTTTGATCCTAATATTAAAATTACACTTAAGAAAAACTATACAGAATATCCTAATTTAACTTTTAATGAAAATACATTGTTTGATATTTTGGTAGTTGGTGGTGGTGGTGGTGGTGGTCGAAATAAAAATACAGATTATCGTGGTGGTGGTGGTGGAGGAGCAGGTGGATTAATCCATTTACAAAATTATAATATATCATCTGGAAATTATGCTATTAAAGTTGGAAATGGTGGGACAAAAACATCATCAATTGGTAATAATGGTCAAAATAGTAGTTTTTATGATTTAATAGCAATAGGTGGTGGTGGTGGTGGTGCTGCTGGTGGTGTTGTAGTTCTTGATCGTAATGGTAGAAGTGGAGGATCTGGTGGTGGAGGTGGTGATACTGGTGGTATAGGTGGTATTGCTATTACAAATCAAGGATTTAATGGTGGAAATGCAATCACAGGTACAGAGAGTTCAGGAGGTGGTGGTGGTGGAGGAGGTGGTTCTTTTAATGCAGGTAGTAATTATGGTAATTCTGTTGAACATAAAGGTGGTTCTGGTGGAAGTGGAACCAATATCAATATAACAGGTATAAATATATTATATGCTGAAGGTGGTAATGGTGGATCGTGGTATAATGGTATTGATATTGAAGATGCAACACCAAATACAGGAAATGGTGGTCACGGTAATACTACAGGTAAAGATGCAGGTAATGGTGGTTCAGGTATAGTAATATTGAAAAAAGTTGAAACTAATCCACCGGCAACTGGTATATTAACATTAAATATTGTTAATGACCTTGATTCAGGTTATACTTTAGATAGTAGTATATCAAGTAATTATGTAAATATTACAAAAATAATTTTGAATGTAAATGCAAATATATATAGAAATGATAAACCTGAAAATTATGGTCAAGCTGGTTTAATTATTGATCTTAATAGTTTAACTAATTTAGAAGAATTAGAATTAAATATTAATCCAAGTAAAGGAATATATGGTGGTCCTGGTAATCCTGGAACTAGTGGTGATACTGCAGGAGGGAATGGTGGTGATCCTATTAAAATAATAGGTGATAGAGCTATATTAATTAGCTATACTGAAGGTGCTAAACTGTTTAAAGGTGGTAATGGTGGTAATTATAGTGATTGGGGTGGAAATGTAAAAGTAACTTTAGATTTTAAAGTAAATAATGCTACCTACCCTAAACCAGAAATTATTATAACAAATACTGATGGTTTAATTGGTGAATTTTTTAATGGAAATAAAAAAGTTAAATATAATTACAATATTATTACAAAACTAACACATAATTTTGAACTATATTATTTATCAGTATCTGATACAGATAAATATACTGTAACTGATAATACTGGAATAAATATATTTAATGATAACAATGTATATAAACTTGTTTATGATGCGGGTAAGGAAAAAATAGATATTTATTTTGTTAATAAACCTGCTGAAGGATCAGATATGACTGTATTTAATATGGAAGAAGAACTATCAGCAACACCAATTGAGTTCAATTGTAATTATCCAATAATCTACGATTTTTCACATACTACTAGTTTAGCTGATTGGAATAGTTATGCAACTGATTATGGTTTTAATTCTACATTTGATGCAGGTTTTCAAGAAGCAAGTAGTATTTATTATACCGGTGTTTGGTATCATCATACAGCTACAGGATTTATATCTAAAGAAATACCTGCTGGATATACTAAATTAAAAGTTGAATATCAGGCATTATGGGATAATACTGTATCCATTTATATTACTCCAGAAGAAATCACCGGAAAAGGTGATATTACACAAACTGTTAGAGATACAGCAACAGTAGCAGAAGGTTTAAAGATATTTGAAGCTGATATTAACCCTACTACTGATAAATATCTAACAATTGCAGAAAGATATAGTACTCTTAGTAATAATTTAAAAATAGTGTTTTATTAATATAATATTTTTATTACAATGTAATAATAAATGAAATTACTTATTATATTAGCTCTTATATCTTCTGTTTATTGTGGTATTAGAAATAACATTACAGTAGTTAATAATAATACTGTATACCTAGCACACACTCATAATTGTGCAATTTATAAAATTGATATTAATACTTCACTACAAGAAATAGTTGTAGGTGATATAAATGCAAATTACTTTGGTGATAGAGATTCTTTTATAGGAACAGATGCACTTATTAAAAATCCAACAAGTATTATTACCGATTATAATCAAGATGTTTTATTTTTTGTTAATGATAGTAGTAATATTAAAAAAGCTGAAATAACAGTAAAAAGTATTAAAGGTGTAGAAACTGGTATTATAAAAGACAATATTCCAAATCCGGAAAGTATATACTCTGGGTCTTCTTATAATTTTGCAGCGTCTTTAACAAACAACCAAATATATTTTGTTATTCCAGACAATATATTTTCTATTGATTTTGATACTAATTCAAATTCTGCTACAGCTAGCACTACTCCCCTTACAAATGGAACAAAATTTATTGATATTGCATTTTATGATAACTTTTTGTATTATTGCTATAGTAATGAAAATGGATATTTTATTAATAAAAGAAATGATAATTTATTTAATATAGATATTGATAATGAAATTAATATAATTAATAAACCAAGTAATATTACAGGATTTACATTTTCAAGTAATTTGTTAGTAATAGCAGGTAATAGTAAATTATATATATATAGTTCTAATGTAGATGGTTATACATCTAACTATAATATATCAATAAATAATGAAACATATACTGTTTTATGTGATTATACAGCTGTTACTTCACAACCAACTGATAATTATATAATTGCTAGAGCTATAAATTCACAATTTTATACAATTAATATTACTAATGCAAGTACTAAACCTTTTGAAATTCAAGAATCAAAAGCAATTACTGTTAATAGCACAGATAGAGCAATTAAAACTTATAATATTAATACGAATTACTTATATAACTCTAAGTATGATGATGAAAATGTAATGATATATTTAAATCAAAATCAATCAAATCTTAAGGTAATTAAATATTCACCATCTAAATTTAGAACAACTAAATTAAAATTAAATAGTAATTTAAACATTAAAAATATTACGATAAATAATACAAATATATTATTTTTGGCAACTAATAATGATATTTATTATTGTAATAATATTACAGAAGATAGAGAACAATATAATTTATGTAATTTAAATATCAGTTTTACGGGTAATATAATTTCTTTAAACTATGTTGATAATAATACTAATAAATCATTACATTTTATGACTGATCAACATTATTATAAATATACTATTAAAGATAGTGATAATAATATAATAACAGCAAATGGTAATCTAGAAGAAGAAAATAGTAATTTAAAAAAACAAGAACGTATAAAACAAACTAATGATACTGATAATTTAGAAAATATAAATGATTTTGTAATTGATACTAATTATGAAATTGGTTATATTGCATTTAAAAAAAGATTAAAATGGTTTTATGTTTAATTTATAAATAAATGAAAGACAATGTTGAATATTAACAATTATAAAAGTTTCATTATTATTTTTATAAATATATAATGGCATTATAGAATATAATAAATTCTTTTTATAAAATGTTGAACTAACACTTACTATTATATTATTTAATGTTGTTAATGTATCATTACGATCAAAACATTTTATTGTAGGATTAGGTGTATTACTACAATATTTAAATTGTAATTGATTGGATATTTTAATAATTTCTAATGTATTAGGATCTATAAAATATACAAAAGTTCCTTGATATTTTATATTATTTTTATATTCTTTATGATAACATAAACCAATATACATATCATTATGAAATATTAAATTACCTTTTGGATAATAATTATAATTTATATTTTTATTTATTGTAATATCATTATTATAATCATAATATGTTAAAGGATTAAAAGATTTTATAAAATATAAATTATCATTATGTATAAAAGGTATCCAGTTTTTTTCAATTATTTTATTTGATTTTAACGGTATTAAGGTATCTAAATCTGTTAAATACATTATACGATGACAATTATTTTTTTTAGTTAATCCTGAAAAAACTATATGTAATTTATTATTGTAATAAATAGGAATAGGATCATATGGATCTAGATTATTATAATATTCTTTATTATCAACAATAATAGAATAACGATCCTTACAATATTTTTGTTCAATTAATATATCATTATATTTAATAGTTTTTAAAGCATCTGTAGATATATTTTCAATATATTCGGTTGTATCAAATATATTTGATAAATATAAATAATCTAAAGATGGTATATTTTCATAATGTCGTATATTATATTGAATATCCAAATATTCTATATTTAATACTTCAAGAAAGGCATTGAATATTGCAATTTGATAATGTAGATTAATGTAAGATACTGATAGCCAACCACATAATTTTTCAAATATTTTAATAGGATATATAGCATTAATTGACATTGAGAATGGCATACGATCTAAATATTTAATAGAATAATTAGTTTTAAAATAATCATTATAACTTTTAATTATTGGTTCAATATCAGTTCGTATCAATGGTAATACTTTATTATTAATAACCATATACAAATTAGATTTATGAATATAGATAGTATTATGATCTAAATATTCATAAATAGTATGATGATCATATTCCTTTGTAAATATACCTATGAAATCATAATTTTTATATAATTTTTTATTATTATATATGGATAAATATATATTATTTAAATCTAAATTATGAATATTAATATCACTTTTATTTGATGATATAAAGTTATAATAAAAATTGGTATTGGTTAGTGTAGTAGCAGTAGAAAATACTATTAAATTAGATTTATTATAAAATCTATTTTTATTGAACTCAGTTATCATTCTTTTTTTTGTTAAAGAAATAGAAAAATGACTGATAAACTTATTGATAGTTTTGATACAGGTAGTAATATTGTTGTTAATTATAACAATATCGATGGTAATGAACACCCTTGTATCGTAGATATTAGTGCTTGTGCTAATATAGAAGATATGTTAATTGAAATTGAAAACTTTAGAACTTGTAATTATAATTCTGATGTTGTAGATGCTATTACAGATTTTAATACTGAAAATTGTATCGAAATTACTAGTAATAATGATGCTAGTTCTAACATATATAAAAGAGGATATTTTGATTTTAATAGTTTAAGTGATACAAGTAATATAACATATTATTGTAATTTATATATTCGTGGTGAATTAATTGTTCAAAGTAATATAACAGCTTATTCAACTATGCCATTTTTATCAGATAGTAATTTAAAATATGATATTTATAAAATTGAAAATAGTTTAGAAAACATAGAAAAACTTAGACCTGTAAGTTTTACTTGGAAACATAACAATGAACAAGAAATTGGTTTTATTGCTAATGAACTTGAAGAAATCTTTCCTGGTCTTATAAAAGAACGTGAATATAAAATGATTAAGGAAAATAAACTTATACCATATTTGGTAGATTCTATTAAAACTTTAAAAAATCGTATTACAAAAATAAAAAATGAACGTAATAAACAATTGTAGTAATCCTAAAGTAAAAGTATTTTATAAGAAAAACACAGAAGATCATATAGATATTAAAGAAGATAATAATCAATTAACAGATGGTATTTTAATAAAAACAGGTTGTAATTTAAACTTTGTTGGTGATAATGATTTTATTACTTTTATTAATAGTAATGTTTCAAAAAAATTAACTGTAAAATCACATTTACCTAATATAGGTTATTATGATATTAACATTGATCCTGGAAATAATATTAGTATTAGTGAATCTTTATATTTTAATAATTGGTATGATACTGATAGTAAATTAAAAGGTTTAATAATTGGTAATACTAGTAAACATTTTTCGGTGCAAAAAGAAGTTTATGTTCAAGGAAATATAACTGCTTTTGATCTTAGTATTCCATCAGATATTAGATTGAAAAAAGATGTTAAAGATATAACAAATGGATTGGAAATAATAAATAAATTACGACCTGTAAGTTTTAAATGGAAAAAGAATAATAATGAATCTATCGGTTTTATAGCACAAGAAATAGAAGAAGTATTACCTGAATTTGTTAGAGATACTAGATTAAATGGGGAAACAATAAAAACTATAAAACAAGATAAACTTATACCGTATATTGTTGATAGTATTAAAAATATAAGTAATAGATTAAAAAAATATGACTCATCATATTAGAAAACAACATAGATTTATGCTAGAATCGAAAGAAAGAGTTACAATTAACTATCAAGTTGATTTTACAGATCCTAATGAACCTAAAATTGTTTTTAATGATATTTGGTATCCTTTAACTGAGGAATTGAATTCAAATCAATTAAATCGCTTTATTGCTTTATATTTAAATGAGCAAATCGTAAAGACAGTTGGAAATCATTCAAGTCAACAATCTACATATGAAGATAGAACAGCACATATTAAGTTTAAAATACCTTGTGTTGGTTATTTTAATGATGGTGATTATAATACAAATGACAACAATAATGTATTACCTGAGTTTTTTATAAAACACATTCAACCAACACAAAATAGTGCTTTCGATGCTTTCAATAATAATAGAGAAACAATTGATTCCACTCTTGATATGGATTATAATTTATTAGTTAATTGTAATTTAAATGTTTACGATGATATTACAGCATTTGCTACATATCATAGTTCTGATATAAATCTTAAAAAAAATATAAATACTTTAACAAATTGTTATGATGTAGTGAGTGATCTTAATCCTGTTAGTTTTAAATGGATTAAAAATAATAAAGAAAACGTAGGATTTATAGCACAAGAAGTGGAACAAGTAATACCTAGTATAGTTAGTGATAATGATGAATATAAAGCTATAGCAGAAACAAAGATAATTGCATATCTAGTTGGTGCTATTCAAGAATTAGATAAAGAATTAAAAGAATTAGAAAAAGAATAAATTATTATGGATTATAAAAATAAATGGCATTTAAAACAGAATTAGCGCATCTACTGATGGATAAATTAAATCAAACTGAATTAAGGGATAAAGGTATCTTAAGACAGATAAAAGAAAAAATAAAAGAATGTAGGGAAGAATTAAAACAAAGTAAAATAAAATGATATGGATACCTTTAGCGATATTACGAAGTGTAATAACTTCAGGATTAATATTATTTCAAAAATTAGATAAAACTGATAAGACTGATAAGTTTTTATTTCCAACTATTACAACAATAATAATTGGTTTTATAGCATTAATATATTTTATTATTAATTATAATACTACTAATTTAGACGAATTATATAAATCAAAATATTATATATATAGTATAGTTGTATTTTTTGTTATATTGTTATCATATTATATAATTAAAATATGTCCAAATCCTGCTTATTTTAGAGGTTTTGTGGCTTTAGAAATAATGCTTTTATTAATTTATAGTATATATACAAAGCAATTTCATATTAGTAATATAGGAATAATAGGAATAGTATTAATTGGTTTAGGTATAATATTTGTGTCTTGCGATCAAGTGTAATATTTTTCAGTTAAACTTAAAGAGTATATTGTTAATTTCTAAGTTTTGTAAAGATTTTAATTGATTTAAGTGATGATGCACTAATTGTATGTGTTGATGAATAATATTGCGGTGTAATTTCATAACCTTCTTTATCAAATGTAGTAGGATCAGTATTCATATTAAGGTTTTTACTTGATGATTTAGATTTCTTTGATATTTTAGGATTATCTGAAGACAGTTGTTTATCTTTTCCATTAGATTTCTTTGATATTTTAGGACTATCTAAAGACAGTTGTTTATCTTTTCCACCTGTTAATGGCATTTTACTATTTATTTTAGTAATTAAATCATTTTTATTCAAAGATAACATATAATCTATTTTAGCATTAAAATATCTTTTAATAATATCTATAAATATTTGTAGTTGATTATATTCTTCACTAGTATGTGGAATATTTAAAACATTATTAATAAAAAATTCAAATGAATTAATAATTTTATTAAGAATATTGTCTGTTTTAAATTGTTGTATTAAATCCATATATTTATCTACAAAAGGTTTAATATCTTTTTTATTATTGTTAAAAATTATATTTGTATCAATGACAGTATCTATATCTTTTTGAAATTTAGCATTTAATTCCGCAATATTTTTACTATCATCTTCAGTAATAGTTTGACAAGCAACACCATTAAATATACCAGTTGTTTTAAACCAAACTTTTTTAACTTTATTATCAGTTGTTAATAAATAACTTAAGTTATTTGCTACATCAAAATTATTACATAATAAATCAATAATTAAGAAATCATAATCATATTTGTAATTTGGGTTTGAAAGAGTTGATTTTAAACTACTATTATATTCCCATCCTGTTAAAATATTATTAGTAGTAGTTATTTTTCTATCAAAATATATTATACTATACTTAAGAATTTTATCATCCATAAAATAACTATATATA
>Ga0181580_10000727_pt1 | contig 25083 bp, 27 predicted proteins | sample 071ome_23_FD_132413 | JGI IMG/M metagenome (GOLD analysis project Ga0181580, IMG submission 132413) | Coastal salt marsh microbial communities from the Groves Creek Marsh, Skidaway Island, Georgia - 071403BT metaG (megahit assembly) | ecosystem: Environmental > Aquatic > Marine > Intertidal... | reverse complement strand
TACACTAATTTAATTTATTTTTATTAAACAAATGTCTAAACTCACATTTGGTATTGAAATGGAACTTTTTATTAAATTAGATAAAAATCTTTATACACTCATTTACAATGAAATTATTGCAAATAATTGTCATACTATTCAAGAACTACTCAATCATATTTATAAACAAATTAAAAGAGTAAATCCTTTCAGTTATGTTTATGATACTCCATTTTCTAAAAATGTAAATTCACAAAAATTTACTAATACTAAATTAACTGCAAATGATACTTATGTTATTATTTTAATCATTTCGCATATCATTTGTAAAAATAATCATTATCATTCTTTTTCTTTATTTGATAAATTACGAAATGATGATACAAATCCTTTAATATTACCTAACTGTAAATCTAAAATTAATTGGTTTTATGATGAAGATACAAGCCTTGCAGTTAAACATTCTAATTATTCAAATATTTATAAAACTATTAAAAAACAACTTAAAGGAAAATTAATACCCGATAACCACGTTCCTTATACTGAATTTGTTTCTTCTGTGTTTTCTAGCTCTGAACAAGTTAAAATAGGTGTAGATTTATTAATGAATTCTTTACAAAAAAAACTTAAATTAACACCTTTTCACGCTATACAAACATCAAATCATATTCATTTTAGTATTAAAGATAAAAAATTAGGTATTACTAATCCTTACATAATTTTTCAAATAACTTATGTTTTTTATATTCTTCAAAACTTTATTTATTTAATTTGCTTACCTAACAGAAGAACATCACATTACTGCAGACCTTTACAAACACTTGATTCCAGTATTAAATCTCTAGATAACTTAACAATAAACGAATTTTTTAATATACCTGTCAGTTTTGAAACATCATCTTATACTGATACAAAAGATTATCTTACAATTGAAGAACAACTACGTATAGAAGAATTATTAGAGTCACAAAATCAACAATTAAGATCATTGCTTGAAACTCCTAAACAATTAATTAAAAAAATTGATGCTATTCAAAGAAAAATTGATAAATTAAGTAAAATAAATCCCGAAGATTACATTTCAAGCCCATCAAATAGTCCTAGAACTTTCTGTATTCCTTATAAAAATTTATTATTCAAAGATAAATTAATTTTATTAATGCACATTTATCAAAATAAAGCTAATTATAGATTCTCACATTTACACAATAAAAACTCATATACCATTGATTCATTTCAATATATTAACAGATATTCTATTCTTAATTTATATAAACTCTCTACAGGTGATTCTTGCACTTTAGAATTACGTGCTAAACACGGTTCTAATGATTCCACGGAAATTAAATATTTTTGCGATTTAATTGAAAAGTTTTACGAAATTGCTTTACAATTAGATAAAGATAAACCACTCTTAGAATCACTCACAGAAGTATTAAACATAGATGATTTAAGATCTTTCAAAAATATTGATCCTAAAGATCTTAAATCTCAATATTCTACATTAAAAACTACATTTTTACCTAAATTATTACATTCCATATTCAAAGATGATTTAAAATCAATTAATTATTGGTTAAAACATTTAGATATTGTTAATAATTTAGATTTATTATAATATTTATAAATAAATGAGCACCTATACTAAAGAACAATGTATAGAATTTTTAAAAGAATATAAACAATTTAAAAAAGGAACAATTACACGTGTTAAAAATCAAACTACAGGAAAATACTTAACATCACATTCAACTATTAATAGTATTAAAGAAAAATGCAAAGAACAACATCAAGTAGTATCACAATCTAGTTCTAGCAGTTCCCCTACAGTTATTTTTAACAATATTCCCCAATTGTTTAAATTACCATTTGATAAAAATATTATTAATGCTTATGTTCCAAACGCTACATATACTGATGCTATTAAAACTCTTACAAAATATATTAAAAAAAATCCAACAAACCCTAATGTTATACAATATAATAATATTTTAAAACATATTAGAGAAATTATTCCTGGATATAATCCACTTCAATGGGATAAAGATTCTTTAGATATGTTTGCAATGTTTAATCTTACATATACCGAAAGTTATTATTTAGATCCTGATCAACAAAATGCTAATAATCATATCAAAGGTGTTATCAATCGCAAACCTGTTGAATATTTTAAAGATTTTGTTTTTAACAATAATAATATTGAAGAACGTAATATTTCTCTTAAAATTATTCTTGAAATTATTTTACAATATAACTCTCATATACCATATATAACAGAATGTATAGCTAATGCTAATCAAATATTAGATCTTTTATTACAAAACCAGGTCAAAAAAGAATTTAGTTCTTTATCCATTTCATTTTCTAAAACACCTTCACCAAGATCTAGTTCAAGTGATAAAAAAGATCAATATATTCAATACTTATTACATACAGAACCTAAAGTCATAAATGAAGATGATCTTATATCAGGTGATAATTGGGTTGATATGGATTCTACAAAATTAAAACACGTTATTAAAGTATTTTCTAACAAAAAAACATATGCTTTTTATGTCAAAGATCTTTTTAAAATGTGGCATAATTCTGTTAAAACTAATGATCCTAACCAACCTTTTGCAAATCCATATAATAGAGAACCTTTTACCGAAGAACAAAAAACTGAAATATTTGAAAAAATGAAATTAATGTATCCATCTATTAAACGTCCAATATTATGTAAAACACGTAAAGATATTAAATTAATTATTAATAATTTACCTAATGATTTTGCAATTGAAATACAATATACAAATGGACAACTTAATATTCCTATTGTGAATATTGATATTCCTATGAGACACGTTCATATTATTGATCTTAGATATTTTCCACCTAGTATTATTGATATAATTAAAGCACTTTTTAATAATAATAAAATATTAGGTAAAAAAATACCATTCAAATTACACAAAGCATTCGAACAATATAATAATAAAGATTTAACTAATGAAACTACTTACAAAGATTTTTGTAATCTTTTATTTTAAGAACCTATACAACCAACAATAATCTTCATTCGCTAAAAATGTTGAAAACTCTTTATAATGATTTTCGGTTTTATTATCTTTTTTTTCTACAAATTTCATTTTCTTATAAAATTCTACATTTTTATTATTTCTTTCTATACACACCGCAAAATAATCTTTATCATTATACATATTTAATAAATAATTCAACCCCAATTTTCCAAAACCTTTACATCTATATTTATGATCTATTAACATAAACTCAATTGATAGAAAATTACCAACATTATCATCATTATAATGTCTTTCGTAATATATTATATATCCTATTACTTTTTTATCTAAACATATAAATATTCCTTTCCAATATGGAAATATAACAATATTACTACACATATTATTTTCATAATACCTATTCCAATTGTTAAAACTCCCTTTTTCATTATTTGAATATAACCAAGAAGTAATATCATTAACATAAAAATTATTTCTTTTTGATAGTTTATATATTATTGCTTTATGAACCTTATCAGCAAAATTTATATTTATACAATTCATATTAATTATCATAAAATATTATCATCATTTTTTATATAAAAATGATAATACAATAATTAAAATATCATAATGGATATTTGGCACGAAGAAGATTGGCAACTTAATCACAAAACTCTTAATGAAATATTTCCTTTCATACAACTAGGATTACAAAACTACATTAATAAAGATATTACATCTAAAATATTATCAATTATCTATCATAATGATATTTTCAATTCTCCTGTAAGACCTAAAAGACCACCTCCCACTATCCCTAATGCACCTAGAAGACCTACAACTGTTAGAAGAAGAATAAACTTATCGTAAAAATGATATTTTAATTAATAATTTTTATTAATTAATGACATACAAATATATAATACACTTAGCTGATATACATATACGAACTGGAACTGAAACATATTCAAGATATAATGAATATTTAACAGTTTTTCAAAATCTTAAACACTCTTTATTATCTAATAACATAAATCAAGATAATTCTATTATCCTAGTAGCCGGAGATATATTTCACAATAAAAATAAAGTAGAAAACTTCGGTCTTAACCTTTTTAAACAACTTATAACTATTTTAACAACTATAGCAACAACTGTTATTATACCTGGTAATCACGATTTTTTACAACAATATCCAAATGATCCTAGTCTCTTAGATTCTATATTATTAACTAATATACAAAATCTATATTATCTTAATACTACTACTACAATTACTTTAGGTAATATTGGTATTTCTACAATATCAGTTAAAGATACTTTAATACCCGGAGAAGGATCAGGTATTATTAAAGATCTACCAGATTTTCCAAATACTTTTGATAAAAAAATAAAAACAAAAGTAGCATTATTTCACGGTTCTTTTTGTAAAACTTATTTTAATCATAATCAAGAAGTTGATTCCAATAATTCATATCCTTTAGAAATGTTAAAAGATTTTGATATTGCTTGTTTAGGTGATATACATTTACATCAATCAAATATATATAAAAACTGTTCTTATGCTTATTCAGGTTCTCTAATTCAACAAAACTTTGGTGAAGATATAATAGATCACGGTTATCTTATTTGGAATATTAAAACTAAAAAATCTACACATATACCGGTATATAATCCATATGGATTTGTTATTCTTAAACATATTAATGATTTTTGGAATATTAAATATAAAAATAAGTTAATACCAATCAATGATATTTTAAACAACGCTAATTTTCCTAAAAATATCTCAATACGGATTGATGGAACATATAGTAATATAGATACATTGTATAATACTTTAACATCTTACAATATCAATATTATTAATTTTAAAAATGTTATTACTTCTAATTCTAAAAATATTCAAATATCAACACAATGTATAACTAATACCAATTATTTTAAATTATATTTTAACGACCCTAATATTATCAATTATATTGATAATCCATTATCATTATTACTACCATCTAATTATACTAAACGAAATGAAAAAATATCTAATGCTATTGAACTTTATCAATCTTCTTTAGATCACTCACATACTACTACAACACATTATACTCTTAAACTATTACAATTTGATAATTGTTTATGTTATGGTGAAAATAATATTATTAATTTTACACAATTTAATAATAAATCTGTTATTATTAATGCACCAAATGGTTTTGGTAAATCTGCATTATATGAAATTATTTGTTATGCTCTTTACGGTGAAACAATTCCATCTAGAAATAGTAAAAAATACTCGGCATCTTTCATTAATTTTAAAGCAACTAAAGCTACTACATCTATTACATTTACTATTGATAATGTAGATTACACAATTAAACGAACATTCAAACGAAATGAGAATTCTTTAAAAATAGCAGAATCTATATTATCCTCTGAAAATTCTACAAACATTTCAGGAATTAAAGTTATTGAAAAATGGTTATCTGATAACTTAGGCACCCTTCAAGATTTTCTTAAAACATCTATGATTACTCAAGATTTTGATTATAGCTTTCTACATTTAGATCCTAAAAATATTAAAAAGTTTATCGATGACCGTATAAATCTCAATTCTATTATCAAATTTAAAGATCTTATCAAAGAATGCTTAAATTCTTATAAAGATGCTCAACAATCTATTGATACTAAACTAATAGAACTTAATAACAATATTGTTCAAATTGATTTTAATCCTATTACTATTACCGACAACATTAATCAATTAAACTTATACAAAGAATCTCTCTATACACATTTAGAATACATTGATTACGATAAATATCCTTTAGATAAACTTCAAACACCTATTAACAATAATATTGATATTACCAATTTAAAAGATTACAATTTATTAATAAATACTAGAAAACCATCTTCTATACCTAATCTTAATGAAATTAAACCTTATATCAATACTGATTTTAAACAACTAGAAAAGGAATTATTAAATTTAAAAAATAATAAACCAATTAAACCAACTAATAATACAATAATTGATAATTATTCTACTCTTATTGCCACACATTTTAAAGATCTTAACACATTACAATATATTACTACAAACTATTACCCTACCAATACTAATACTAATAATAAAACCATTGTTAGTAATTTAGATCAATTAAATTCATTACAAAAAGATCTTAATACTATTGATGAAAATATTAATTCTAATAATATTCTTATTCAACAATATCAAACAACTATTAATAAATTAAATAATACTTTGCATTCTTTAAAAACAATTACTGAACCTGATATTTCATTAGAAGATGCTCAATATGCAATTGATTATTTTAAACTTATTGATATAAAATATCCTAAAAAATATCAAAAATATCAAAAATATAGTTCTAATCTTATTGAATTAGAAAAACAATTTATCAAACCTACAATATCTTTAGAATTATGCGAAGAATATATCAATGAATATAATACTTTGCTAAATCTAAAAGAAACTTATGATATACAAATGGAAATTAATGAAATTAAAAATATTATATCAAAACATACTCATATTGAATATAATCCTAATTGTCATATTTGTATTAAACAACCTTGGATTATTCAAAAACTAGAACTTGAAAATAAACTTATTACTCTTAATAATCAAATAAATTATTCAATTCTTAATCCAACTAAATATATTAAAAGATTTAAGTATCTTGAAAACAATATAGATTATTATTATAATACTATTGAACAACATAAAATAAATAAAAATATTACTACTATTAAAAATAATAAAATATTTAATTGGATTCAAGAATATAATGAAATTAAAGATAGTTTAGATTATTATCATAATTCAATTCAAAATCACAAACTTTACAAAGATTATAAAAATACAATATACGAACTTAATAATAATATAGAAACTAATCTTCAATTGCTAAATGATCTTCAATTAAATAATGAACAACATAAGATTAATAAAAATATAATTCAAAATGATCTTGAATCAATCTATTATACTATAAACTTTGCACATCAACTATATGATTCTTATTTAACTGAAAAATACAATAATTGGCAAACAGAAGTTAATAATATTCAACATATACTATCTTTTAAAGAATCTATATTAGATTATCAAAATATTGAAAATTATAAACAATTGGTATTATGGGAAGAATATTATTATAATGAAGAATTAATTAAATATTCCAAAATACACCATAAACGAAATAAAGCATTAAATAAAATTAAAGAAATTGAAGATGAAATAAACACATTGATTATTTATCAAACTAATATGATTACACACTTTGATAATTATTCAAAAAATAAAACAGAATATGATACTTTACATCTGTTACAAAATAATATAAATCATTCTATTCATATATTTAAAACTATACTTGATAATTACGACAATTTTCAAAAATGGATTTATAATACACACGTATTACCCAATATTATCAAAAATGTTAATAATATTATTACTAATTCTACTATAAATCCTTTCACTATTAATGCTTTCATTGAAAACGATGGAATACAGTTTTCATTAAATAATACTACTTCAATTAACAAAGCATCCGGATTTCAAAAATTTATTATCAACATAGCTTTACGCATATCTTTTCTTGATCTTTATAATAATAAGAGTTTTTGTTCTCAATTGTTTATCGATGAAGGTTGGACTAGTGCTGATTCCTATAATCGCACATTAATACCCAAGGTTTTAAATTATCTTTTAACAAGATTTAATAGTGTTATACTTGTATCGCATATTGATGAAATTAAAGATATCATTGATATCTCTATAAAAATTAATAAAAATAAAGATTATTCTACTATACAATATTCTTAAACTTTAACTTTTGCTAAAATTACATTCTTATTTGATGTAAATATAATACTCTCAATTTTATTAATTAGATCATCATTATCTTCTTCAGGAATAAATAACAATTTAATATTTTCGCTATCTAACAATATTAATATAATATCCATATTATTTTTCATAATAAAATTAGCTAATTTATTTTTAACAGGTTCTATATTTTTTTTATTTAATGGAAATGAAATATTATTCTCATCTAGAAAACTACGTATCATTAACATTTCTTTTGCAAATAATTCATTATTTTTTACAATAGACTCACGATCTAAGACATCACAATTTTTTTTAAACAAATTATATAACCTTACTTCATTTTCACAAGGTTTTTTATATATAGAGTTAGATGAATATTCATAACTTTTTTCAAAAATAGACATTTGTCTATACAAATTAAAATGTTATCATTTTTAATTTACATATTGTTTTAATTTATCATTAAAATCACGTGTTATTTTAGTTAGTTCAGCTAATGTATTTGGTGGAGGATCAATTCGAAATTCAGGTAAATCAACTAATATTTTAGTTGTGTCATATAATTTTGAACTATATCCTTTATGATATGGATATTTTTTAACTTGAATTAACTTTGTATTTTTCATTCCTTCATCTATTAATTTAATAGTATCTGTTGTTAAATCATCTTCATCAATAATTGCTCCTGTAAATAAACTCTTTTTATGTATTCCACCATAATAAAAAGATCTATCAACCCAACATATACTAAATTTTATTCCACCTACTTCTATTTTACCAAGTAAATCATAAAATTCAAAACTATAGTAATCTCTTTCTTTATATTCATATTTTAACATTATTTTTTCACTTTTTAATGAATCATCTAATGTTTTTTCTGTTGTAAAATATTTTATCTTTTTATAAACCTCTTTTAATTGCTCTTCGGTTAATGAAACAGAACCTAACGCTAAATTAATAGGTACAGTTCCTTTATTATGGCAATCTAATATATAATTATACAAAGGTATAGTATCATAACAGTGTGTTATTTTTTCACCATTATCTAGTGTTGATGTTATTTTTGATAAATATTTAATTTTTTTAAGTGGTAAATCACTTAATTTCTTTTGTGTTATTGGATCTAATTCATTTAAATTACAACCTATATATTTTTGTCTTGGCGATTTACCAGATGGACTCAATTGTTTTGCATATTTTTTAAACTTATTTGCATCTAAAGCCAAATTAAGTTTTAAATCATCTAATTTACCTGTCCCACCACTTTGTAACCAATAATTCATAAAATCTTGTTGTCCTTTTTGTTTAGCTCTGTTACTTTTTCCATATGAACCTTTCTCAAACTTTTCTAATAATTTTTCTTTGTTACTTTCTGTTAATGATTTATTTAATTTTTTTGTTGGGGTATATAACATTGATAATCCAGATTTTCCAACATCACTTTTTGCTCTTGATAATGTAACTGAAAAAAATGGTGATAATCTTTTACCCATATATTTATCATTATATTCTTTTAATGCTTTATCAAACGATTTCAATTGTTTTTTATATTCTGTTAGTTTTTTATCTTTCTCTGATGATGATAAATTATCACTTAAAACTGGTTTATCTGGTATTTTAGGTGGTTCCGGTAAATTGTCATAAGGATCTTTTATTGGTTTATAATAAGTAGTTTCTGTATTTGATTCTTTGTGTAATATTTCAATATCAAATATTGCAGTTATAAAAAATAGTCTTATATCTTCTTTATTTAACTGACTATCAATATCACACAAATCATTATTAACTTGCAAATGTATATCAAAACTATCATATTTATTATGTCTCACATTATATATATGTCTATGATGAATTATATCATACACTGATTGCCATAATAAATCTAAATATTCTTTAATTTCTTTTGTTTCACGTAAACTACATAATGTCCCAATTATTATATTAACTATTGTTTTCAGTCTATATATATTATAGTCTATTGAATCACTAATTACATATTTTGTATTACTTATATTTTCACCATATAAGAAATAATCATCATATATTGTAGTTTGTAATTGACTTATTGATTTTAAATAATAAGACATTTCATCGATATATTCTGTAAATAAAGCTAATAGTGGTGGGATTTTATATGGCCATTCATTTGATAAATCCTTTTTAACTTTAAAATTAATATCTTTTTTATGTGTCATACTCTCAATTATTTCATAACAATCTAAATCTATTGCTTTTGTAGATTTAATTTGATCTTCAATTGTTTCATACAAAAATAATTGATAATCAATATAAAGTTCTTTTGTTCTAGTATATAATAAGTCTTTATTAGGAATTAAATAATAATGTAAAAATAGATGATCATATACAGTATAACCACTACATGTACCACTAGTTTCTTTCTTATAAAATATAGATTTATGTGATTTTAAAAAATCAACCCAATCCGCATTTGGATAAATAGTATTTAATTTTTCAATATAATCCATATCTTTAAAAACATAACAATGATCATTTGGTAATGAATCTCTTATTTTTTCAAATACATCAGGTTTCTTCATATCAAATTGCGATATACTACTACATAAATGTAATAAACATTTTTCATATATGTTTGTATATTCACTTTTATTTACAATAGAAACTTTAATTGCTTTAGATGTAAAAGGATCTATTTTAGGATTTGCTTTCCACTGTTTAATAATATCATCCATATTTGCAGTAGAACTTATTGCTTGATGTAAATTACTAGATAACATTACATCTTTTGATATTTTAATAAAATCTGTTGAAGGAATACTATCAAATAATTCTGCATCATCTTTAAATTTTTCTTTATTCTTTAAAAACCATTTTAATATTGAACTATATGTTCCATATTCATTATCAGTATTAATTCTAATTTTTACACCTGTTAATATATTAGTTATTTTACCATTATGAACACCACTATATTCAATCGCAATATCATTTAACCAATCTGTTATACGTTCGTAGTCTCTAGTATATAAACTATTTAATTTTTTGAATAATTCTTTTTCTTTTTTTTTTTGAGTATCTGTCATTTTATTATACAAAATAAAAAATGAAAACATAAAAAAAAAACATATATGAGCAATATTGAAAAATATAATAATATTATTCAATACGGAGATTTTCTACCTAGTAATTACAAAAAAAATCTAGATTTCTTTGAACAATTGTTTAAGCAAACTCCTATTAAAGATAAAGTTATTAAGACTGCTTATAATACTGTAACTCCAACTAGAAATACATACAATCCTCTATATTACAACATTGTTGAATATCTACTAAGTGAATTATACTTAACTGAAAACACAAACACACAATATAATCTTAATAATATTTTAATAAAAATTAAAAATATTAAATCATTGTCTGATATTGATGAAATAATTGATAATGATTTATATAATCTGTGTATTACTACAAGATCACAAAAATCTATAAATATTGTTCGGAGTAATGATCTTGATATATATTATAGAAAAACATCAAATTATGTGAATATCATATTTGTTATTAAAAATACAAATAACACTATCAATATTCAAATACCACATAATAAAGAATATAATCCAACTATGATTAGTAATGATCACGTTGTTTATATAATGGATTATAAACAATTAAATGATAAAGATAACTTTCAATATAATTGTATTAATAATACATTTTCTATAAATGATGTAAGTAATGAACATCTAACAATACTTAAAAACACCTTAGGTTTTCATTATTCTAGAAATAGTAATATTAATAGACATATGTTTTTTCCAAATATTGAAAACATTCTTGATATATATATAGCTTGTGATAATAATAATAATATTGAATTATTGTATTCTATTGTTAAATCAACACCATATGATAAAAATAAAGATAGTATTAATAATCTAGAATTACTAGAAACAATACAAAAGATAACTAATAGATATTTATATATATTTCATAATATTAAAGATATTATATTACCTACACCAGGTATAATAGATAAAAATGAATTACATATTTTTCATAAAGTTGCTACTAGTTAATTTTATTTATGCAAAAATACTTTTTTCAAAACACCAATAAAATCATCTTTCATATTTTTTATATTCAAAATATTATTATTATTCCAAAAATCATTAGCAATATTTCCAAACTTACTATTTTTGCTACCGGATTGTAGATTACCATCTACATCATAAAATATTACTGTATCTTCATTTAATGTAATATGTTTTTTACAATTAATAATCCTATCTTTAATATTAAGAGCAATATTATTTGTTCGTGTTTCAACTTTTCTATAATTACCACCTGGAATAAATTCAATATTTTTATCCTTATCCAATATAATATTATTATTCTTTATTTCTAATGATCTCATCATTGATTCATTAGGACAAATAACAATATAACAATTACCTTCTTTACGTAAAAATATACAATTTGTTCCATTTAGATGAAGACATTGTGGTTTAACACAATTTTGAATAATACAAATATCAAGTGGATGAAATGTCATATATTATATTGTATAATGTTATCATTTTTATATAATTAGTACTAAATTATTATTACACCGACCGAAAAGAAAAATGAGACAAGCCTATTATAAAAAAATATAATAATTTTGTTATTCATCTTTTCTATTGATGTAAATGATCGCATTAAAGCGACTAACTACAATTTGACGGTTCTGTTAAAACGGTTTGTAGTTTTTGTAAATCAACTCCTCTTTTATATCTTTCTGGTCGTTCATTATATTCCATATAATAATTAAACACTTTTTGAATATTTTTACAACCATTTTTATCACGATTGATACAACCATTCCGTTTATTTTCCATTTTATATGTTAGGATAGAATGCATCTTTCGTTCTGTATTTTTCTTATCAGGTAAATATAAATTATTGCATAATTCTTCTGTCTTGTAATTTAAACACGAAGTCCTATATTCATCTATATCATATACCTTAAAACGCTCTTGTAATTTTCTTTTTAGTGATAGATTCGGTGTAGAAATAAAGTTTTTCATTTTCTTCTACCAGTTTAGTAATATCCATAATGTTATATATTATTATGTGATTTATTTTTAAGTTCATTTATATAGTAAGAGAATGGTAGAACAACATAGTAAAGATTATAAATTAACCGCTATTAAATATTATTTAACACATAATAAGACGATGAGAGATGTATGTAATAAAATATTTAATTGTAAATATCAATCTTTATCTAAATGGAAAATAAAGTATAATAAGGATGGTAATATTGATAGAAAGATAAGAGAAAATAAACCTTTAAAAATAACACCAGAAATAATAACATTTATTAAAAATTATGTTAAATTATATCCTACAACCACATTATGGGAATTTTCTAAATTGATAAATGATAAATATAAGGTAAAATTATCAGACCATTCAATCTATAATATACTACAATCAAATAAAATTACAAGAAAGAAATTAAGAAGTAAATACTATCCTGAAAAGAAAGAAGGACAAGAAAAAGAAGATTTAGAAGTTTTTTATAATAAATTAAAAAGTTTAGTTATGATAAAACGATTTGTTTAGATGAAACTTCTATTTATCTAAATATGAAACCATCTTATGGAAGAAGTAAAACAGGTACAAGAGTAATAGATAAAACTTATAAGTATCCTTATAAAAGATATAATTTATTATTCGCTATTAGTGCTGATAAAATAATTGATTATGTATTATATAAAGACTTAAAAGGTGGTTTAAAAACTACCAATATTATAGAGTTTTATAATAACAGTATTAAAGATAAATATAAAAATTATTTAATTATTATGGATAATGCTGTTATACATAGGTCAAAAATAATAAAACAAATAATAGAAGAAAGTAATAATGATTTATTATATAGTGTTCCATATCATCCAGAAACAAATGCAATAGAAGAATTTTTTAGTCAATTAAAACATTATATCAAAAAAGAAAGTCCAAATACATACGAAGATATAGAAAGAGTAATAAAAGATATAATAACAACCAAAATAAAGCGAGAACATTTAACAAATTATCTAAAACATAGTTTTAAAATATATAAAAATAAATAATCTTGTCTCATTTTTCTTTTCGGTTGGTGTAATATTTTTACCATATGTTAATAGTTTAATTATTAATATAGGTGCGACCGGTTTATTATTACCATATACATTAGGTTATATTAAAAATAATACAAATATTAATAGACATAATTTAAAACTTATAGGTACATCCTGAGGATCTTATTCTTCATTATTATATTATTGTGAAAAAAGATTTATCAAATCATAATAAAGTTTGGGATATATTTTTTTACAAATAAAGAATCTAAAGTTTATATTTATAAAAATTTACATATCAAAATAATCTAATTACAACATTAAATACTAAATATTGTAATCAAAATATTAGTGATCTAAAACTTATTATTATTGTTAATAACTTATATTTAAGTAAAAAATATATTACACATTTTCATAACATTACAGATATTATTTACTTTTGCCACTGTAGTTCTTATATTCCTTTTTTATCTGGATACAATCTATATTACAAATATAAAAATAATAAATACATTGATGGCTCTTTTAAGTAAAAAATTAATAAAGACAAAATGGTAAATATTAATTATTCAATGTGGGGACGAAAATATAATCCATTATATACTTATTATTTAGATTGTAACATTTCAAAAAAATTATACCAAAAAGGATGGAACGATACCAGAGATAATTTTCATAAAGTTTCATATTATTTTTTATGATAATCTACATATTCAATACAACCATTTGGATTACATATCATTATTTCATCGTGAAATATTGATCCTTCAGTATTTGTTTCATTTATTCTAAAATATATCCATCCGTTATAACCAAAGTTTGTCATACTACATATAAATTTAACTAATAAAATATCAAAAATTTCTTCAGATTTTCTTTCAACTTTTGTTGGTGTTTTAGGAGATCCTATTCTTCCATTTGATGTTGTTTTAACTTCATAATTACCTAATGTATCAGTAATTAATTCACGTAAATTAACTTTCCATTTCTTTTCAAAAAAATCTTTTTCTGTTGGATATTTTTTTTTCCAATTTGGATATTCATTCCAAGAACTTAATTCTGTGTTATAATCTTCCAATAAATATTCGTTTTTCATAACATCTTCCATTGTTAAACTTTTTATATATCTAAATAAACTTACAATCGTTTTAAGACTACTTATATCTAATAACACTATATCTTCTACAATTTTAAACTGTAGATCAACACCCGATCTTTTTGTTCCATATAAAGAAGCTGTATTTTTATCTGCAAAAAAATATGAAGACATTGTTTTTAACATTGTATCGGTATCTTTGTTTTCAATATCAACATTTCTATTTTTTTTATCATTTGTATTAATACCTTTCCATAAATAATATTGTTTTGGAATTATAAAAAAATCTAATCCATTTTCAGTTTTATATTTTAATTCTTCTTTCTTAAAAAAATTAAGTAAATATTCTTTTTTTTCTCTTATTGCAAATAATGATTTTATATTTGAACTAATATAAGTTTTTATACTTTTTATACTTTCCATTTATTTAAAAACCATATTTTTATATTCTTCACTCGTATATTCTTCAACTTCCGGAATTCTATTATCTTTATCTGCTAAACATTCATAACATTTTGATCTAATTTTAAGATGATGGCAAATTTGAGAACCACCACATTCTTTGCATTGTGATTTTATACGATTATGTTGGCACATTGAAGAACCACCGCATTCATAACATCTTGATTTTATACGATTATGAGGACAAATAGAAGCACCTCCACATTCTTTACACGTAGTTTTTCTACGATTATGAGGACAAATAGAAGCACCTCCACATTCTTTGCATTGTGATTTTATACGATTATGAAGACAAATACTACTACCACTACATTCTTTGCATTTTGATTTTTGGCGATTATGAGAACAAATACTACTACCACTACATTCTTTGCATTTTGATTTTTGGCGATTATGAGAACAAACACTACTCCCTCCACATTCTTTACACGTAGTTTTTATACGATTGTGGGAACAAAAATTAGGAATATAACCACATTCATAACATCTATATTTTATACGATTATGAGGACAAATAGAAGCACCTCCACATTCTTTACACGTAGTTTTTCTACGATTATGAGGACAAATACTAATTCCTCCACATTCTTTACACGTAGTTTTTCTACGATTATGAGGACAAATAGAAGCACCTCCACATTCTTTGCATTGTGATTTTATACGATTATGAGGACAAATAGAAGCACCTCCACATTCTTTGCATTGTGATTTTATACGATTATGAGGACACTTAGGCATTAATTACAATTAATTAATGTTATCATTTTTTTTACAATAATTTAATATTTTTATTTTAGTATATTTAACTTTCTTTACAAAGGAATCTTATAAGTCAAGGACATATAAAAAATAAATAAAATTAAAATATTAACATTTATTTTTTTTGTAATTATCTAACATTAACATTAGAATCATAATACCAATATGGTATAATTTGTATTTTAATAATTTTTTCGGTAATAGTAGTATCTTTTTCCCACTTAGGAATAATAATTCGAAGCTCAGTGTTTTTCATTTCTATAATTTATATTAATAAGTTTGTTGTCATTTTTTACTAAACATTATTACAACTTTTTTGACACTTTAGTATTAATAAATATTTTTATTTTTTGTCAAAAATGAAATAATTTCATATTCTGCTTTTGTATATTCTTCAACTTCCGGAATTGTATTATCTTTATCTGCTAAACATTCTTTACATCTTGATTTTCTACGATTATGATGACAAATCTGAGAACAACCGCATTCTTTGCATTCTGATTTTATACGTTTATGTTGACACATTGAAGAACCACCGCATTCATAACATCTTGATTTTATACGATTATGATGACAAATAGAAGCACCTCCACACTCATAACATTTTGATTTTTCACGATTATGAGGACAAATTTGAGAACCACCACATTCTTTACATTTTGATCTAATTTTAAGATGATTACAAATTGAACCTCCTCCACACTCATAACATTCTGATTTTCTACGATTATGAGGACAAATTGAACCACCTTTACATTCTTTGCATTGTGATTTTCTACGATTATGAGGACAAATACTACCTCCTCCACATTCTTTACACGTAGTTTTTCTACGATTATGAGGACAAATACTTTTACCACCACATTCTTTACAATCTGTTTTTTTACGATTATGAGGACACTTAGGCATTATAATTTTTTTATATTAATTAAATCATTTTTTATTTCTAAACTTTGAAATTAATCTACTTGTTAATACAATATATTCTAATGGTATTGGTTCAAATATACTATTATAATCTTTTACAGATAAATATAAAGCTCGTGCATATGATATTGCTACACAAGAACCTTCATTTGTTTGTTCAGCTTTTCGTTTAATAAAAGTTAAATTTGGTATTATTTTTATAAGATTTTTAGTTCCAACATCTGCAGTTTGTTTCCAAGGATCTATTATATGTAGATTGTTATTATTTTTGAAAATAATTCTTGCGTGTCGATTATAACCAATTAGTGCTATAGTGTAATGAGAATCAATGAAATTATTAAGATCTTTGGATATTACATTAGTATTTGTAATACTAAGATATTTGGGATAAATATTTTTAAATTTATCCAATTTACTATTTAAAAACTTTGTTGATAGTTCAATTGTTTTACTTGAAATAGCACATTTACTAAATATAAATTGTCCAGATTTATTAACAATTGGATTTGATAATTTATTACCTGGAATTAATTTAGATAACCATTCTGGTTCATTAAATGGTATGTCAATACCAATAATACCATCTGTTTTTAATTCTTTAGTTGGGCTATCGGTTAATTTATAATTGTTGTATTTTGTATTAATATTGTTTATTATTATTGATAATAATTTTAAGTTTTTAAGATTTGTATCATTAATATAATACATATAACCGTGCTTACTATTCCATAATGGTTTGGCATACAATTTACCTGTATAATTTTTAGGTAAATAAATTAAAGTATTTTCACGATTTGCTAAAGCTATATCAGACAGTTTTCGTAATATTAATGTTCCTTTTCCTCTAATTCCTATTATTCTTTCAGTTTTAGAAAGTTTAATATCTAAAAAATTATTTTCTTTAATAGTTATTAATAATGTTCCTGTTATTTGATTTTTAATTTCTTTATTATAAATTGATAACCATTCTTTTTTTAATGTATTAATATCAATTTTTTTAGATTCTATAGATTTTATAGTTTTTTTAGGTTCTATAGGTTTTTTAAGTTCTGCTAACAATTCTTTACCAATTTTGCCTGTTTTTAATACATACCTACCTGTTTTAGGATTTAATATTTTATTAGAATCATTCATTTATTGTAATATATAAAATGTTTTATATATAAGGCATTTTTTCATTTTTAAATATAGATTCATTGTATGACAATGTATTCCAATTAATTTTATGTTGATTTTGTTTTAATAATCCTAAGGCATTTGGATTTTGAGATAACCAAAAATAATATACCCTATCATAATAATTTAAATTTTCATAATCATTTATTAATAATTTATTCTCATTTTTAATTTTTTGATCTAATAATTCTATAGCATTTGGGTTTAATGATAATCTATACCAACAAATAAGATCTGTATTATCTTTTAATATCTCTATAGCATTTGGATTATATGATAAACTATACCAATCTATTTTATCTTGATTATTTTTTAACAGTTCTATAGCATTTGGATTTGATGATAAATTATACCAATCTATTTTATTTTTATTATTGTTTAAGATCTCAATAGCATTTGAATTTTTTGATAATTTAGACCAATCTATTTTATTTTTATTATTGTTTAAGATCCCAATAGCATTAGGATTTGAAGATAATTTAGACCAATTAATTTTATCTTTATTATTTTCTAATAATTTAATAGCATTAGGATTTGAAGATAATTTATTCCAATTTATTTTATCTTTATTATTTTCCAATAATTTAATAGCATTAGGGTTTGAAGATAATTTAGACCAATTTATTTTATCTTTATTGTTGTTTAAGATTTCAATAGCATTAGGATTTGAAGATAATTTAGACCAATTTATTTTATCTTTATTATTGTTTAAGATCTCAATAGCATTTTGATTTGAAGATAATTTACTCCAATTAATTTTTTTATAATAAATTAAATTATTATATTTTTTATTTGATAAACCTTTTTCATATTTAATTCTTGATTTTAGTATGTTAATAGCATTTGGATTTTCAGATAATGCATCAAAATGCAATTTACTATAATCAATCCAATCTAATAAAACTGTATTTTTATTATCTAATAATTGCCAATAATAGGTTAAAATTATATGTATAATGTTATTATCAAACATAGATTTATTTAAGATCTTTTTCACAATATTAAACTTTCTTACAGCTAAAGACATTTATAAAATAATAATATAAGTTATCATTTTTTAAATACTTAAAAAAATAGATTTTTTTATTTTTTATATATAAATGGAATCATTACGTAATATAAAAACTTATATTAAAACAAAACTTTCATCCTTGTTTAATTCTAAGAGACTTTTAGCAATTAAAAAAGAATATTTATATTCTTTTTTTAAAAAAGAAGACTTACAGAATTGTTCAACAGATGGTTTTGATTTTTTTATAATACCAAGTGAATATTATTTATGGAAAGGTGTTAATATTACAAGTAAAAAAAATAAAAATTTAAATATTAAAAGTAAAAATACAAAAAAAATATTAGAAAACTTATCTTCTTATTTTTTTGCTGATAAAGAAACCGCGTCTTTATACGGAACTAAGCGGTATATATCAAAAAATATTGGTTTTGATTTACAATTTAGAATTGTTAAAGATATAATTTTATTAGATATAAGTAGTATTAGCACTATTATAGCTTTGTATAATTACATTAAGAATATTACAATAGATGAGTTAGAAAATAATGAATATTTAATAAATAATTATACAACTGAATTAGAATTTTGGAAAAGTAGTGATAAATGGAAAATAAAATATCCAACAGAAGAAATATTTTTTACAAAAAAATGGAAAAAAGAAATGAAAGGATTAATAATAGATACATTAGGTAATTATGATAGAGGTGATTCATTTGAAGATAGTATAGGATCACCTAAAACACCTACAATGGTTGAAAGAAAATCTAAAGAATTCTTTGATAGTGAATTAGTTAAATTAATATGTGGTATGAAACATTTAAATTGTAATGGACAGCAAATTAATGGTTGGATCTATTTTAAACAAATAAAAACAGATGATAATATATCTACTTTTCACGATGAACTAATGATATGTAATCCATATGGACATATAGAATATGTTGGTTATCATAAAATATAATATTTTATATGATAGAGGGCATCGGTTCATCTTCAAATATTGAAGGATTTTCAGCTAACAATTTCCAATCTATTTTATCTTTGTTATTTTTTAATAATAAATCTATCGCATTTGGATTTAAAAATAGAAAAGCCCAATTAATTTTGTCTTGACATTAAAACGTTTTACGGTAAATGACATTTATAAAATAATAATATAAGTTATCATTTTTAAATTGTAGGTATATAGGTTCATCTTTAAACATCAAGGTTTTTAATATTATAAAATGTTATTGTGTTTTACGAATATATTATTAATTTATGTGTTTAATGTTTAAATTATATTAATGGTTATGAGTGTTTACATCCAAATTGTAAATTTAATTATGAATTTGACAAATGTGTTAAATGTTTATTAACATTATAATATGAGTATTGTATTTATGGTATTCAATATAATAAAATACATAACTTTGGATTTATAAAAAAAATAATTTTAAATACTAAAGTTTAAATGAATATAATAATATACAATTTGAAAAATTAAATAATCAAATATGTGATTTAATTAATAAAAATAAAAAATTATAAATTAAAGTTGATACACTTAATTTATTAGAAACCTCTACAGGTTTTTAATAATATGTTAAATATTTTTTGTAATAATTAAATTTATATTAACTGCGAGTTAATAATATGATCTAAATATTTTTATATACTTAATTATAAATATAAATGGAATTAAGTAGTAATAAAACTATTAAAAATATATTATTAGAAAATGAAAAAGATAAAAATATTAAAACTAAAATTGAAAATTTAAAAAATATATGGATTACCACTAAAAACAAAATAAAAATATTTAAAAATAAAAATTGGAAAGAACAAATTATCAATAATAATTATAAAAACAGATTGATTTTATACAATTTTAGAGAAAAATTAAAAAATTTTATAATTAAAAGATGTAATTTATGTATTGAAAAAGTCTGTTCAAAATGTGAAAATGTTGGAAGTACTAAATTAACTTCTGATATTGATATAACAATAAAAAGTGAATTACATTTTAATATAAGTATTATTAAATTAATATTGCTACTTAATGATTTAAAAAACATATTTAAAGATGAAAAAACATTTCATAAAAATGGTAAATTTAAATTAAAATTAGTACATATTTTTTTTGATATTAATTTTTACATAACAAATTTTGAATTACCAATTAAAAAAATAACAAATGATAATTTTAATAAATTGGAATCATACTATATAAGTGAATGTTATTTTAATAGATGTCAAAAAAATGTTGTTAATCAATATTTTTTTGCTTTTTTTGAATTTTATAAAAAAATAAAAAAACCATTAAATGGTATTAAATATAAAAAAATATTAACAGAATATATTTCAAAAATTAATGAATTAAATAATTTATTAAAAGATAAACAGGTAAATAAAAGTAAAATTATTAATATGATTTCTATTTTAAGTTTATATCAAGAAGAAAGCTATCATACTCAAGGTTCATATTTTCATATTGTAATGATGAAACAAAAAAAAATAGTTTTCGAAATTAATGATAAAAACAAACAAATATTAGAAAAATTATTATCAGTTAGTATTATAGAAAATTTATGTTTTGCATATATTAATTCAAAAAAAAGAATTAAATATATTATGAGAGTTAAAGATGGTTTACACAGATTACATATAAATAATATGAATACAGATTTATTTAAGTCATTAATTAAAAATATTAATAATATTAATAATACTAAAATTATTAAAAATGAAATTCAATTTTTATCAAAAAAAATAATAAATATTTAGAGGGTGTGGATGATGATTTTTGCTAACCTTTGTGACACAGCGTTGATATATTACTTATGTTATTTTTTGTATTCAACTGTTTTACCCCTTTTTGAATGGTGAACTATTACTTATGCTCAATCTATGAATGTTCTCTTTGACACGTAAAACACGTAAAATATACTAAACACCCAAGAACAGTAAAGAATTAGCATTAAAATCTTTTCTAATACTGAGAGGGTCAGAGAACACAATGATTGACATTGTTGTACCATTTTGTTTTAATCCCTCTTACAAAAATACACAAACTTATGTAAATTTGTTTGATAATCAAAAAATTGCCCGCAAATTCTTCTTTTAATTCGGTTTCAATTAAATTAATAAAATTAGGATTACAATATACTGTAGAACTATTTATTTTATCTATATTATTTTTAAGTAAATCTATAGCATTTTGATTAATACACACACTATCCCATCCTAATTTATTTATATCAATCCAATCTAATAAAACTTTGCGTTTATCTAATAATTTCCAATAATATTTTTATCAAACATAGATTTATTTAAGATCTTTTTTAGCAACATTAAAACGTTTTACAGCTAATGACATTTATAAAATAATTAATAATGATATCAATTTTATAAAGGCATAGGTTCATTTTTAAATATTAAAGAATTTTAAGCTAATAATTTTTAATATATTTTATTACAATTTTGAAAAATTAAAGAATAAAAATGATATTTTAAATAATCAAATATGTGATTTAATTAATAAAAATAAAAAATTATAAATTAAAGTTGATACACTTAATTTATTAGAAACCTGTAGAGGTTTTTAATAATATGTTAAATATTTTTTGTAATAATTAAATTTATATCAATAGCGAGTTAATAATATGAAATTATAATGATTAATATATATAATATAAAATATTTTTGGATTGTATAAAACAGGAAAGGTGCAAAAATTAAAAATAATGTCCAATCTACTAAAACTTTACGTTTGTTTTTAAAATCTTTCCAATATTTAGTGAAGATAATATGTATAACATTTTCATGAAATATAGATTTATCTAAGATCTTTTTAACAATATTGAACTTTTTTATAGCAGGTGATACAATTGTCTGTTGTTCGGTAGTGGTGTTCATTTTATAAATAAAATTGTAGTATTATTACATTTTTATAGAAAAATAAAATGATAAAAGGATATTAATCCTTTTATCTATTATAAATTATTTATTCATCATCAGAAGATTCTTTATTTACTTGATTCATTTCTTTCTCCATTTGCTCTTGTTCTTTCCACATTTTTGTGATAATCTTTCTTCTTTCTAAATCACCTTCTTCAGTGAGGTTCAACACTTTACAAAAAAACTTCATTTTTTCAATCTTTTCCTGTTTAGTTTTACAAACGTACATTATTTTTTCAATCTTTTCCTGTTTAGTAAGGGTGTTCATTTGTATTATAATTTATTTATCTACTTCATTTTTATACATTAAATTGTAATATTCTTACATTTTTATCTACTATAGTATTTATTCTTTGTTTGCTCGTATTATTTTTACATTTTTTGTGATAACCTTTCTAAATCAATCCAATGTACTAATACTTTACGTTTATTTTTAAGATCTTTCCAATAATATTTTAAGATTATATGTATAACATTCTCATCAAATATAGATTTATTTAGGATGATTCTAACAACATTAAAACGTTTTACGACAAATGACATTTATAAAATGATAATATTAAGATATCATTTTATATAATAGGCATAGGTTCATCCCCAAATATTGAAGGATTTAAAGATAACTGTTTCCAATTTATTTTATCTTTGTTATTTTTTAAGAGTTCTATAGCATTAGGGTTTTTAGATAATTTATTCCAATTTATTTTATCGGGATTGTTTTTAAGTATATCTATAGCATTTGGATTCTGTGATAACCAACTCCAATCTATTTTATCTTGATTATTTTCTAATAAATCCATAGCATTTTTATTTTCACATAAAGAAAACCAATCTATTTTATCTTGATTATTTTTTAATAATTCTATAGCATTTGGATTTCTTGATAATATTCTCCAATTTATTTTATCTTTATTATTTTCTAATAAATCCATAGCATTTGGATTTGCGGATAATTGAGCCCAATTTATTTTATCTTGATTATTTTCTAATAAATCCATAGCATTTTTATTATAACATAACCAATACCAATTTATTTTATCTTGATTATTTTCTAATAAATCTATAGCATTTGGATTTGCGGATAATTGAGCCCAATTTATTTTATCTTGATTATTTTCTAATAAATCCATAGCATTTTTATTATAACATAAAAAAGTCCAATGGATTTTATCCTGATTATTTGTTAAAAGTTCTATAGCATTTGGATTTGCAGATAATTTATGCCAATAAATTTTATCTTGATTATTTTCAAGTAAATTAATTGCATTTGGATTTGCTGATAAATTTCTCCAATCTATTTTATCTTGATTATTTTCTAATAAATCTATAGCATTTGGATTTGCTGATAATAAATCCCACGATAACCATTCTATATCAATCCAATCTAATAATACTTTACGTTTATTATCTAATAATTGCCAATAATATTTTAAGATTATATGTATAACATTTTCATCAAATATAGATTTGTTTAGGATGATTTTGACAACATTGAAACGTTTTACAGCAAATGACATTTATAAAATAAAAATATAAGTTATCATTTTTTATAAAGGCATAGATTCATCTTCAAATATTAAAGGATTCTTTGATAACCAACTCCAATTTATTTTATCTTTATTATTTTTTAATAAATCCATAGCATTTAGATTTACTGATAAATAATACCAATTTATCTCATCTTGATTGTTTTCTAATATATTAATAGCATTTGGATTTTTTGATAAATAATACCAATTTATTTTATCTATATTATTTTCAAGTAAATTAATTGCATT
>Ga0181580_10000707_pt1 | contig 25399 bp, 27 predicted proteins | sample 071ome_23_FD_132413 | JGI IMG/M metagenome (GOLD analysis project Ga0181580, IMG submission 132413) | Coastal salt marsh microbial communities from the Groves Creek Marsh, Skidaway Island, Georgia - 071403BT metaG (megahit assembly) | ecosystem: Environmental > Aquatic > Marine > Intertidal... | reverse complement strand
TAATAAATCTATAGCATTTGGATTTGCAGATAAACTTTCCCAATCTATTTTATCTTTATTTTTTTCTAATAATTTAATAGCATTTGGATTTCGAGATAAACTTTCCCAATCTATTTCATCTTTATTTTTTTCTAATAATTTAATAGCATTTGGATTTCGAGATAAAAGCCACCAATTTAGTGTTTCATGAAATTCTAAATTATTATATTGTTCTTTAGTTAAACTATTTTCATATTTAATTCTTTCGTCTAATAGATCTATAGCATTTGGGTTTTTAGATAACAATTTCCAATTAATTTTATCTTTATTTTTTTTTAATAAACTTATTGCATTTGGATTTGCAGATAATCTATCCCAATTTAATTTATCTTTATCAATCCAATCAAGTAAAACATATTTTGTAGGTAATATTTCAGCAAATTTGTCTAAAATAGTTGATCTAATTTCTTTAGGTAAATTTGTAATCGGTCCGTTTATTTTATTTGCTATAGATTTAGGACTTTTAGCAATATTTTCTTCAAAAACTGAAAGATATTTACAAAACTTTTTCAGTTTATCTTTAGGTTTATTTAGTGCTTTAGCCATCATATTTAAAACTATATTTTTACTACACATAAGTTTATAATCGCTAATAGAAAGTTTTAATGCGGAATTTTCTAATAATGTTCTGTCTCTAAGATCTTTTATAAGTTCAGGGCTAATAGGTGAAAAATCTTCATCTTTTTTAAGTAGTTTAGATGTTATACTAAGTCTATCTTCTTTAAGTTTTTTTAAGGTAGGCATTTTTTTAATATATAGTTAGTTTTTTAAAAAATATTATTTTATAAAGGTATAGGTTCATCTTCAAATATTGCAGGATTACTAGACAATCTATACCAATTTATTTTACTTTGATTTTTTTCTAAAATTTTAATTGCATTTGGATTTTCAGATAATAAAGCCCAATTAAGTTTATCTAGATTTTCTATAAGTAAATCTAAAAAATCAGAGTTAGCAGACAATATATCCCAATCTATTGTAGAACAATATAAAACATCTATAGCATTTGGGTTTAAAATTAAACTTTCATAATTAATTTTATTATAATTATTTAATAATATATTAACAGCACTAGGATTACTAGATAAATTATACCAATTAATTTTATCTAAATTATTTGATAATATTTCAATTGCTCTTTCGCTTTGGTTTAAAGATAAATTATTCCAATTTATTTTATCCTCATTTTCTAATAACAAATCAATAGCATTAGAATTTAAAGATAATATATCCCAACTAATTTTATCTTGATTTTCTTTAAGTAGCTTAATAGCATTGGGATTCCTGGATAACCAATACCATATAATTTTATTTTTATTTTCTAATAATAATTGAATAGCATTTGGATTAGCTGATAAATATTCCCAATCAACTACATTATAAAGATCTAATTTATAATATTCTTTTGCTGTTAATTTTTTTTCGGTTTCTATTTTTTTACGTAATATATCAATAGCATTAGGATTTCTAGATAATTGATCCCAATACAAATTATTAATATTAATCCACGGTAAAAGAACTTTGCGTTTATTATCTAACAATTTCCAATAATACGTTAATATACAATGTATAATATTATCATCAAATATAGATTTAGATAATAATAATTTTGTAATATTGAATTTAGTAATTGCTGGTGTCATAAATAAAAATGATTACTTTATATTTATATAAAATATAAAATGTATCGTCCATTTGTTTATAATCTTCAAACTATATTTATCTATTAAAGAGGTTATATCAATAATTATATAATTAAAACTGTAAAATGTATTAATATATTGGAAGCACTTGTAGATCAATACAGTATAAATAATGTTACTTGTGATAATTTTATAGGAACTTTTAAGTATGTTAAAGTAATTATCTTAACAATAAAAATATAAGATCTGTTAGAAAGTATAACTTAATAAAAGATTATAATACGATCTTATCTATTGTTGATAAAGAACATAAAAGAGAATTAAATAATGTAGTAAATAAAGTATAAATAGATGTTGTAAAAATAAGTTTATTGAAGTATATATCTAAAATAAAAATAGATTTTTTATTAAAATAAAAGTATAGTTATATAACAGAAAAAGAATTGTATAAATAAAAATTTTATTTTTTATTATGTTAAATATATATGATACAAATAACGTTTTAGGTTATATTTTACTAATAATTAAAGAAGATTCTAAAGATCTTGAATATGTTAATAGTAATTTAAAATATTATTATTTACAATGTTATAATGATAATTTAATATTATATAAATATTTTCAGGTCTTTAAGATATATAAGCTAATAAAAATGATTGAAAAATCTTAATAAATATAAAGATGTTTTATGATATTGAATCAATTTTTAGTTATTGGAAAGGACATATTAGTAAATATATAGTTAGTACAACTAAATGTATTAATATATTAAATGAAATATCAAATGATTATGTTGAAAATTTTATATCATTTAAAACTTATAGTAAAAAATATAAAAAGCTATTAGAAAATCATAAAATGATAAAAAAAGAATATTTTAATGAGAAAGAAATAAAATCACGAAGAAAGTTTGAATTGATAAAAGATTACAATTCAACCCTATCAATTATAGAAAATAAACTTAAAAGATATATTGATAACTTACAACCCAGTGTATGACAGAGTATATACCAATATCATCATAACTATGGTAATATACCAAAGTCTTTGAGCTTTTTCAATATATGTTTCAGAATCACAATGTGTTGCTCCAGGAAAGTTAGCTCTAGAATCTGTAGGACATTCATCGGTAATAGGATAACACATATTATTTCCAATTTTATCATTAAATGTTTTCATAGGACATTCGATACAAACATTGTTATATTGAAAAGAACCTACAGGACACGGAATACAGTTATAACCATTATAAATATAACCTTCAGGACACCTATCACATTCAATATTTTGATTCATATGTTTGGTAAATGTTCCAGGTTCATCACAGATTCTACAAGCAATTGGATTAGTAGTATATTTATCGGTATTAGCAAGTTTGTAATTAAAAGCACAGAATTCAGTAGAAGGTCTATAACATTCGTTATTATTAAACATTGTTTCGGTGCATAGGGTGCAGTGATCATTTTTATCACCCGTAGCAATATAACCCGAAGGACACTTAGTGCATTTAGACATTTCTTTAGTTCTGAAATGATCTTCACCACATACAAAACATTGAGGACCACGTGCGATTTGAGATAGAGGACTACTAGTCTGTGCAGTAGAATACCAGTTCAAACTAGTTCCAATAGGACAGAAGTGAGTAGTAGCCAAAGCACTATATTCTTCTTTAATATCCTTACAGTTTTGTAGAGATTTCCTGATAAATTGGTTAGGCTCATACAATGTATATTCACACGATTCATCGTATTTATCAGTATTAATATTTGATTGCATTTTGTTGGTCAATAGTTCAATATCGACGCATTTTTTACGTTTGGTGTTAAGATAAAAAGGTAGATCAATAGCTTTATTATCAGCACAAGGAATATTGGTAAGAGCGTATATTCCATCAGCGACTTCTTTTTGGCATTGTTTAAGTTCTTTTACGAAATTTTCTTTTTGGCGAATACATTCGTTCTTTTTAATAGTAAAGAAAGAGGAGGCATTAACAGTGGTGAAAGTTAGGACAAGGATGATGAACTTCATAGTTATAATAATTTTTATATTTATGTAATCATTTTTTTGTTAAAATCTCTAATGATTATAGATAATAAGTTAAATGTAATAACTTTAGAAACATTATATATCAATGTAGATAAGTATGGATATTCCATATTATAAGAAAAAAGAAATTATTTGCAATCTATTAAAATATTATTACTATAATAAATTAAAATATAAAAAGAGTATAAAGGAATTGATAGAAAGTTATAGTCTTTATACTCTAAACTATTTAGATGAATAAATTCGTGTTAAATTATCCCAATAACCAATTTCTTTCAATGAATCATCTTTAAGATCTAAAATATTTTTAAATTGAATTTCATATAATAAAGTGACATTTTCTCTAATATTAACAGTTATAAAATATTTATTATTATTTTCATATATACATCCGGACCATTGATGTATATGTTTTTTTGGTCCCCACATTGATCCACTATCTACTAAAATTGTATTATAAGTATTAAGAAATTTATTATTATTATTGCTATAATTATACATAACAGGTTTTGAGACGTAGACTAATTTCCATTTTTCTGTATCTAATAAAATTATATGTGTATAATAAAAAACAGTTTTTTCGGTATGTACCCTACTATGTGCAGTTCCTATATAATAATTATTTTTATAGTGTAATAAATTTGAACCACCTCTTAGATGTTTATTAGATATATCAAATGGAAGAATTACATCATTTTGTTTAAATACAACATTACATAAACCTTTATCATTGAAATCATAATTAATTATAATTAAAGGGTCATAATTATAAACAATAAATAATTTATTATTTTTCACAAAAGGACTCCAATTTTTCTCAAAAAGATTGTGTTTCATATTTTTTATTTGTAAAAATATAGGATTCCATTTAGTAAATAATGTTATAGCAATACACCATTGTTGATTTGGATAGGGGGACCTACAAGTAAGCATAATAAATACCTGATTGTTATATATAAATAATCTAGCATTATCTGCTTTAATGTCTCTTCCTACTATTTTATTATTATAAATATTTGAGTTTAAAATAAGATATGATTGACTTATATTTCTTTCACAACTATAGCATATATTATCTAAATAACATTGTGATTTAAAATATAAATTATCACTATTTAGAATTCCTGTAATATTATTTACATATTTTGTATGTACATCTTGGCTATAATTATTTAAAAATGACTTATGGTTATAATGTTCTTTTACTTCAGATCCTACACCGTTTTGTATATTTAAATTAGAATACGAAGTACCTTCGTGTATTTCAAAGGCATTGAAGATTGATAGAGCTCTTTCGGTATACCCCCCAATACTACCAAAATGTGTTTGATAGGGTGGTTGATTAGACCAAGGATATATTTCATCTACAAGTTTTTCTAACCACCCACATAACTTTTCATAAGTTGCAACTGGATAAATATTAGTTTGCCACAAACTTAAAGGTTTATTTTCCAACTCTTTCATTGTGTATTTTTTATCAAAATGAGAATTATAACTTTTTATTAAAAAATCTAGGTTACATATTTTATGACACATCCCTGCGTCCCATTTACCGTTCTTCACGATTGGCCTATTTGCATTCAATAAATATATCGTTTTATTGTCAAGATTATCATATTTTTGAGAGTGTTTCATATCATATTGTGAAAATCCTACCATATCCTTATTTTTATATAATTTGTTCCAATATACATGTAAATATACACTAGTTTCCATATAACCTCTTTTTTGTAGAAACGGATTATAATTATCTAATTCATATTCTAAAACATTATTACAGTTTTTTTCTTTGGAATATACTTCATTAACGCCAAAAAAATGTAAAATAAAAGTTATCTTCTCTAAAATAATATTTTTTGTGATAAACACAAAACATTTCAAGATTAGAATTTAAATTATTAAATAATATTTTACTACTATTTACTAATAATTTAACCCGGTTTAGTGCAATTTTATTTTCAATAAATTTGAAATCATTGTTATTTATATAACATATTTCAATATCTCCGTCATAATCACAAACAGTCCCTTTTATTAATGTAATTCTATCCTGATAAGGAATTATATTTTGTTCACATAAATCTAGAGTATTTGGATTACACTCAAATGCATATATTTTTGCATTTGGAAAAGTTTTATAAAATTCAATACTTTGTTGACAATCTCTTGAACCTATATCAAAAATTACATATGCTTTGTTTTTATCATTTATATAATTAATGAATTTTTCAATCATTATATATATTTATTGTATTTTAACATTTAAGATTTTAAATCTAAAACGGATTAAGTACATCTATAGCATTTGAATTAGAAGATACAAGTTCCCAAACGATTTTATATAAATATTTTAAATTCTTTTTAGTTAAATTATTTTCATATTCTTTTTTAATAAATCTATAGCATTTAACAACATCCAATCTAGCAAAACATATTTTAATTGTAATATTTCTGCAATTTGTCTAACATAGTTGATCTAACTTCTGTTGGTAAATTACATATTAATCTGTTTATTTTTATGTGTTATAGATTTAGGAGTTAAATCAATATTTTCTTCAAACACTGAAAGATATTTGTAAAACTTTTTCAACTTGGCTTTAGGTTTATTTAATGCGATAGACATCCTATTTTAAATAGTATTATTCTGTATATAAGTTTATAATCTTTAATAGATAGTTTTAATGCAGAATTTTCTAAATTTTCTAATAATGTTTTATCTCTAAGATCTTTTATAAATTCAGGCTAATAGGTGAAAAATCTTTATTTTTTAAGTAATTTAGATATTATATAGTATTAATAATAAATAAAAACACTATTTTTTTCTTAAATACCAATGATAAGATATATAATCTAAATTAGTATTTGTATCAAGTGTATTTGTATTTCTCCAATTCAGTTTTCTAATTTTAATTTTATCAAAATTAAATTTTAACATATAATTAAAATAAAGTTCATATTCAGAAGCTCCCGCTAAATTTGTATCTTTAGGTGTTACAAACTTTAAAAATATATTAAAAAAAGTATCATTGTGATATTTTTCAATTTTAGACATTAATTCATCTAAATGTTTTGTTTCAAATATCATATGATGACATATTCCTGACATATTCCTGTTGATTTTAACTAAATCCGGATGTAATTTTTTCATATGATCAAAATATGATGTATGATATTCTGTGCCATAATTATACAGACATTTATTATTTTCTACAAAAGTAGTTGGGTTCAAGAAAAATGTATCACTATCAATTACTAAATACTTATCTAAAATATTTGGAATGATTTTACCAGCATACAATTTTAATAATTGCTGTAAATACCATCCATTTCTTTTTAGTTTTCCGTGATGTTCGGTAACGGTATCTATATTAAAAGGAAAAATATTTTCATTAATGGTAATACATCCATCAATAATAATTGATGGATCATAACAAATTAAATAAATATTTCTATAATCAATAATATTTTTCTGTGTATATACTATTTGTTGTTTTATTATTGATGCATCACTAGGTCCAACAGGTATAACAATATCAAAACTCATTTATATTTAAAAATAACTTATATTTTATTTTTTGAATTATTATTATTTATTTATTAATATCAATTATAGATATTTCTTTTGTATTATAATTAGCTATTTTTCTTATATTATATTTTCTTAATGGTAAAAAATTACAACTTAATTCGCGAGTGCAACCTATTTGACAATCTGTATTATCTTTAGATTGATTGCAACAATTAATCAATAAAATATATTTAAATTTATTACTTTCTACTAAATAATCAAGGAATGCATATATATCTTTTAATGTCCAATGTTGAAGAACATCTTTTAATATACATAAATCACCTTTCTCAATTAATTCTTTATTTTTAAAAAAATCAAGATGTTTAAAAGTATACTTTGGTTCTAAATATTGAGTTTTATGAAATTCAATTATTTTTGCATATGTATCATATCCAATATATAAAATATTTAAATCATTATATAATAAATTACCAATTCTAAAATCACCACAACCTAAATCAACTATTTTATTAATATTTAAATCATTTATTATTTTTCGTAAAATTACAATATATTCTTTATTATATGTAATATCACTACCACACCCGCTGCTTCCACAATAATTTGAATTATGATTGTTACCCCAGTGATTTTTATTATAGATATTAGTAAAAATTGCTTCCATTTTAAAAAATATAAATAATATTTTTTGAATCAAATTTATATAATATTATCAAAGATGAAAAATTAAATTCAAAAAAGTTTTCATACTCTAGGTATAAATCCTTTATTAATAAATAGTTCTAATGGACATCTTATAGATTTATGATTATAATAATAAACATTAGAGTAAAAAGCCATATAACCTATTATTGCAGAAAATATGCCATTAGATGATACAGTATTGAAAGTAAATATGAATATTTTTGATACTTTTACAGAAATGGTTGGTGCAGATGCATTAATAATGTCAAGAAGCTCATTCAGTTATAGTGCGGCTGTTTTATCAGATGGGGACATATATTATCAAAAATTTTGGCATCCTCTAATGAAACATTGGTATATATAATGTAATTAATTTTATAAATATATACAAATGAAACCAATTACTATAATTGGAATTGGAAAATTAGGTTTAGGTTTTGCTTTAATATTAGAAAAACATTACAATGTGTTAGGTATTGATATTAATCAAGATTATGTTAATAATCTTAACAATAAAACATATATTACTAATGAACCTGAATATACGGAACTTTTAAGCAAATCAACAAACTTTAAAGCATCTACAAATTTAAAAGAAGGTTTAGAACATTCTGATATTATTTTTATAATTGTTCAAACGCCTAATTCTGGTAATGATAAATTTTATGATCATTCAATTTTATCAAATCTATTAGTTAAAATAAATAGTTTTCAACCGAAAAATAAAAATATTATTATAGGATGCACTATTATTCCTACATATATTGATAACATAGGTAAGCAATTATTAAATAATTGTTATAACTGTGATTTAAGTTATAATCCTGAGTTTGTAGCACAAGGTGATATTATTAATGGTTTTAGAAATCCTGATATTATCTTAATCGGTTCATTAAAACAAGAGTTATTAAAAATTCTTAAAGATATTTACAATAATATATGTATATCAATACCTAAATATTGTTTTATGAAACCATTAGAAGCTGAAATTGTTAAAATAAGTTTAAATGGTTATATAACAACAAAAATAAGTTTTGCAAATATGATAAGCGATTTATGTGATAACTTAAATGTTGATAAAGATATTGTATTAAATACGATAGGTTCTGATAGTCGTATAGGAAATAAATATTTTAAATCAGGATATTCATTTGGTGGTCCTTGTTTTCCTAGAGATACTAAGGCGTTAAAACAAATTACAGATAAATATGGAATAGAATCAGATTTACTTCAAGGAACTATTAATTATAATCGATTTCATTTTAAATATCAAGCAGAACAATTATTAAAACAAAATAAAGATAGCTATATATTTACAAATGTATGTTATAAAGAAAATTCTAAGATACCTATAATTGAAGAAAGTGCTAAATTAAAAATAGCAGAATATTTAGCAAATAAAAATAAAAAAGTAATTATTAAAGATATTGATGATATTATAATAGAAGTTAAAAAAGAATATGGTAATTTATTTAGTTATGAAATTATATGATCTTTTTACATATTACCATTGTATGCCATCCTAATTCTTTTTCCATTGATTTTAAATCACTATTATTAATTGATTCAAATTCTTTGGATTTAACATAATTGTGTTTTTTATATTCTTCAATATCATAAGAAAATATATGATCTTTCCATATATTAACAATTTTAAAATATGGGTTTAAGAGTTCTTCAATATCATCAAATGTATATGTTAATGTTTGAGGACATCCTGTTTGAGCTTCAGAATATTTAGCTATTTTATGATTTAAATCATTATCAAATTTCCATTCAAAATCATCGTAAGTATTCATCATCCAAAATAACTTATAACTCCATTTAGAATATAACATTAAACGAAATTCTCCATCATCTTTAATAACATTGTATGCATTTTCTATTATTTTTTTAGGATTCATTGAATGATGAATTACACCAAAAGAATATATTAAATCATATTTATCTTTTGGTAATTCTATTTCAGCATTCATAACATATAGATCAGCAGTATAATTATATACATCTATACGTTTCTTTGCTAATTCAATTGCACTGTCTGTTAAATCAATACCTGTATAAATAGCATTTTCTTTTAAGAAACTAATACAAGCAGTGCCAATTCCACAACCAATTTCTAAAACTTTTTTATTTTTCCATTTTGCAAAATCAGCAAAAGTTAATATATGTGGTTCAACAAAATACTTTTTATTTTCAACTTCATCAAAATATTCTTTAGTTCCTATTTCTTTACTAGAATGTTTAATATTACAAGGTCTTGAATTCCAATAATTATATATTTTCTCCATTTTTATGTTATAATGATATAATGTGTTTAAATAAATTAATATTTTATATTTGCTAAAAGTTACTTAACATTTCGTTATATTCATTTTAGATATATTGAATAAAATTTATTCAATAGTAAATTATAAAATAATTTTTATATTGTAATTATTAAATTAGTTGTTAGTAATGACAAATAATAAATTAATAATCAAAAATTGGGTTGGAAGAACAGGTAATAACATTATATCGTTATTAAATGCATTATTTATTTCTGTTTATAATAATTATAATTTATCATTTCCCAAACATTCATTTTTAAATACAACATCAATTACTTTTGATAATTGTAACACTAATGTCAAAATTCACGATGAAAACAATACATTTTTTTTTAAGTCAAAATTAAAAAATATTAATGATATTATGTTTTATGATAAAAATACACAAGAAAATGTATATAAAATAATGAAAAAAATGTGTTCAATTAAAATACCATACAAAGAAAATAATGATTTAGTTATACATATTAGGTCTGGTGATCAATTTGATAATAGAAAATGTTTTTCTACACCACATTACTTAGCACCACCTTTTTATTATTATGATACTATTTTAAGTAATAATAATTTTGATAATATTTATATCATAGCCGAAGATAATAAAAATCCAGTTATTCAAAAATTATGTAAAAAATATCCAAACATTAAATTTGAAATTCAATCTCTTGAAAAAGATATAAAAATATTACTATCATCATCAAATGTTATTTTTTCAGCAGGAACTTTTCTAAATTTACTTGTATTTTCTGAAAATATAAGAACTGTATATTTTCCCAAATACATCAAAAAAGATTTAAATATTAATCATCCAATATTTGATACAGAATCTGGGTATATGTACATTAATGATATTTATTGTATAAGACTATTAAATTTAAATATAAAATCAATATATATAGATTTAGAAGATTATCCACAAAAAATGTGTAAATCTCAGAATAAAATTGAGTGTTTATTGAATTATAAAATAGATACTAAATTTATAATAAATAAATACTTTAATTACTTTAATAATAATCTCAACATTATAACACAAAACTTAATAGAACTAAAACATTAACAAAAACTAATAATATACCAGTAGTTTTTAGACATTTTAAACATTTAGAAAGTTCTATTAAAAATATTTTAACATAATTAGTTTTACCAAAAGAAATAATAATTATAATATCTGAATATAAATAAGAATATTCAAATAATACAAAAAAATTAGAGGAATTTAATAAAATCATATAATATTGTACCAATAATAAAATTAGCAAAATTAATCATAAATAAAGATGATATAAGTGAATATATAGAATATGTAAATGATCGTCCATTTAATGATAAAAGGTATGAAATCAATTCAGATAAATTGAAAAAACTAGGATGGAAGGTAGAAGTGTTAGATTTAATGCATACAATAAAATGAATTATTATGATAAACAACAAAATCATTATATTGACCTTTAGCAACTAATCTAGTATCTGTAGATAAATTAAAATATTTTATAAATTCTGTAAATAAATATAAAATCACAGTATCATCATATTTATTTAAATTAGTTATGAATGGTATAAGTGTATTATTATACAAAATATTAAAAGTTTGTTTCGTCATTTTATAATATTAATTTGAGTTAAACTTATATAATTTATTGATTTATAATATATTCCAAAATTAGATCTAAATGTTAAATTAATTTTAGAATATGTGTATATTGTAAATTTATTTTAATATAAATAAATTCTAAATGAACTTATTAGAAAAATATGGAAATGAATTTAAAACTGATAAAGTAACCCATCATAAATATCATGAAATATTCCCAATGTTTATAGAACAATTTACAGAAAAGAATGGTTCTATAATTGAAATTGGGTTAGAAAGAGAAGCATCTTTAAATATGTGGTTGCATTATTTTAAGAATATGCATATATATGGTTTAGATATAAAATTAGAAAAAACAGGTGAAAGATTTACTATTTTTAAAGGTGATCAAAGTTCTGAAAATGATTTAGATAACTTCACAAAAATTATAACAAAACCTGTTTATTTTATAAATGATGATGGTTCTCATATACCAGAACATCAATTATTGACATTCAATAAGTTATTTCCAATATTAGAAGAAAATGGAGTTTATATAATTGAAGATATTGAAACCAGTTATTGGACAAAAAATGGTTTATATGGTTATAAAACCGATTATGGTTACAAGCATCCTAAATCAATTGTAGAATTATTTAAAAATATAATAGATTGTGTGAATAATGAGTTTATGTTAAAAACAATTGCTACACCTATAAAACACTTAGATATGATAAAGAGTATTACGTTTGCTTATAATTGTATTATTATTGTTAAACACAAAAGTATCAAAAGAAATTATAGATTTAAAAATAATCTATAAGCATTGTTAATAATATTATTTTTTTATAATTAACATATATCAATTGTTTTATATAATAAATTAAATATATTATATAAATACGTCATTTTATAATATTAATTTTTAATAGTTTAAGTAAATGAAAGTTTTATTGTTAGGTCATAAAGGATGGATAGGTCAAAAAATTATTAAGATATTAGATAATCAAAATATTGATTATGTTACTACAGATTATAGAGGTGAAACTGATGATCTTAAACAATTTATTTTAGATAATAATATAACACATATATATTGTTGTCTGGGAAGAACACACGGAACATTAAATGATAAAGTATATACAACAATAGATTATTTAGAAAACAAAGAAACATTACACGAAAACATAAATGATAATTTATATACACCTTTATCATTAGCAATGTTTTCTGATAAACATAATATACATTTTACATATATAGGAACTGGATGTATTTTTAGTGATAATAAAAAACAATTTACCGAATTAGATAAACCTAATTTCTTTGGATCTAATTATAGTATTGTTAAAGGATTTACAGATATGTTAATTAAAAATACAAATGCTTTAATTTTAAGAATACGAATGCCAATATCAAGTGATAAAAGTATTCGTAATTTTATAACAAAAATAACAACATATGATAAAATATGTAGTATTCCAAATTCAATGACAATATTAGATGAATTATTACCTATTTCTGTAGAAATGATAAAAAATAAGGAAACAGGATGTTTTAATTTTACAAATCCGGGTGTTATAAGTCATAATGAGATCTTAGAAATGTATAAAGAAATAGTAGATCCTACATTTACTTGGGAAAATATGACAATTCAAGAACAAGATAAATTGTTATTGTCAAAAAGAAGTAATAATAGTTTAGATACTACCAAACTAGAAAGTAAATATAAAGTAGATAATATTAAAGATGGTGTTAGGAAGTTTTTAAATAGGATGTAAATATCATTTGTTTTTAGTCTAAATATAATTTATTATCAATTATATTGTTGTTACATCGAATAATTTTCTTTGTAAACTTTTTGGTTAAAAAATTGTATAAACAATAATATAATTTTTGAAAATTGTAATAATATAATGTTTCATAGTTTATTAAAAATAAGAAGAGATTCATAGTTATCTGGTAAATTTGAATTTTCATTAATTGGGATATGAAACCATTCTATAGTATTTCTATTAAATAGATCGATATTATTTTTAATATTAAATTCAATTTTATCTTTACTTAAAAATTGAGGTTTATTATATTCTTGATGTGAAAAGTTTTTTATTTTATTAATAATAAAATCAGTTGAACCAAAATATGAAAAATGCCATCCACCATTTAAAATTTTTGTTATATTATTGCTAATTCTGATTTTTTCAGGTAAACAATTATGATTTTGAAAAACAAAATAATTTAAACATTTGGCAAGATACCATTTTTTTTTGCTTTTATTTGTTAAATTATAATAATACAAATCTTGTTCTAATGAAAATATTTTGTTTGTATTAGATATATAATTTGATTGTTCAAGTAAAGTTTTTTTATTTGGTATTTCATCAATATCTGAAATTAATATTATATCATTTCTAGTTAAATTAAGTTTTTGCAAACCTAAAGTAATTGAATTTCGTTGTTTGTATTCTCTCAACCAAGGATTTGAAACATTAATTTCTTTATTATCAATGATATGTATGATTTTATCAACATATTTATTAAATAAAGATTTATTTTCATCAAAATATAATATTTTTTTGTTTCCAGCAAATGTAGTTGTTGATTCAACTAAAACAAAGTAATCAACAACATTATATAAATATTCCAATCTAAATTTAAGCAAGTCTATTTCATTGTAAAAAATAAAACAATCAATTATCATTATTTATTATATGTTATATAAATATAATGATAATTGATGATATTAAAAATAATTTAAATGATATTATTTAAATTTTAAAATATAAAAATTTAAGACAATTGTATATATTGTGAAAAAAATATATGGAAGACTATATTAATTCAATAAATCAAAATTTACAAGGAATTATAATTCATACAATAAATAAAAATATTATTTTATGAACAAAGAATTATTAGAATTAAGTAGAGAATATGGACATAATGCTAATAAAATTTATGATTTAGTTTTATAGATACTATTACTTTTTTAATAAATGAATATACGAATCTTCACAATTAATATAAAGTATATCATTTATTAATTCATATTTTTTGATAAAAATAAATCATATAACTTTCTGATTATTATAATTTTAAATAGATTATTTATATTTTTCTAATTTTTTTTCATAATTAGTAAAAATATCAGTTGTTTTACCATTTATTCTTATTCTTGAAAAATTAAAATTAATTGTAGTAGTTTTAATTTTATTATTATTTAATATTAATCCTAAAATTGTTTCAGAATGTAATTCTTGTTTTTTACTTAATTCAAGTAATTGTTTAAAAACTTTTCCATAAATTTTATATGTGTAATTATTTGTAATAGCAAAACGATCATTAATATTATATTTACCAAATAAATGAAAATTTGGTATAAGTATAGTATTATTATTGATTAAATTGAATTTGGATATATCTAATTTATCTAAATATAAACAATCCGGTCTAAAGAATAAAATATAATCATAATTAATATGTGTTTTTTCAATCATTTCGGTTAAAATAAATTTTGAATAACAACCTAAAATAAAAAAATCAACAGATTCATAGTTTGTGTTCCATGGATCTTTATGTGTTCTATACAATTCTAATTTTAATTTGTTTTTTATTTGATCTTGATCATCTTTTTGAAAATATTTTGGATTTAATAATTTGTATTCATCATTATTTATTTTATTAGTTATTGATTCTTTTGCTCTTTTATTAAAATAACTATTTAAATTATATGTATGCATAAATATATCATAATCTATATTATTTTTAGTTAAAACATCAAATATATTAGTTTTTATTGAATCTATAGTATATTTTAAACTCCTTGTTATACCAAAAAATCCAATTGCAACTTTTTTTTTATTAGTTAAATTGTGTAATGTATTAATAATATCTTTTAAGTTTGTATGAATATTGTTCATATTATACTAATATTGATATTTTTTATTAGAAGGTTTATTATTACCCAAATATCAAATTTCAATTAAATTCACTAGTAAATGATATTAAACTACTATTATCAGTATCTAATGTTATTTTTTCAGTAAGAACATTCTTAAATTTACTTATATTTTCAGAAAATATAAAAACAGCATATTTACCTAAATACAATTTAAATAGTTTGAATGTAAATCGTTCAAAAATTGATACAGAAATTTTTCATTTATATACTTATAATATTTATTTTATAAGAGTGTTTAATTTAGATATCAAAACAAAATATATAAATTTGGAAGATTATCCTGAAAAAATGTTTAAATCTCAAAATAAAATTAACGTTTTATTTAATTATACTAGATATAAAATTGATAATACTTTTGGATTAAAACAATTATTAAATGATATAGTTAACAATATAGAAGAATTAAATAAAAAATATAAAAATATTTTATTTGGATTCTAAAAGTTTTAATAATTACAATTCTTTCATTAAAATATTATATTAAAATAATATATATATATATATTATATAATAATAATAAAAATATGATAAATGCTGTTATTGTATGTCATCAAGGTATTGGTGATATAATAACAATGAGCGGTGCAATTGTTTATTTAAAACAGTTTTATAAAAAAATCTATTTAATATGTAAAAATAAAAATTTAAAACATATAAAATCTTTTTTTCAAAATTATGATATTGATTTTATATCTATAAATTCTAACTTAGAATTTAAAGAAACAGAAACTATAATCATAAATTATTTCAATAATACATCAAATGATATTTTTATTGCTGGTGAATGTTTTAATTCTTTAAAAAAATATAAACGTATATCAATTGATATAGATGAATATCATAATAAAGAAATAGACAAACAATATGCGTATAATAAAAATAATTATATATACACACTTTTTTCAGATTTTTATAATGATTATAATTTATCAATAGATATATATTTTGATTATTTTGTATTTGTAAGTAATGAAAATTCACGAAAATTATATAATTTAATTTCAAATTATTATATTATTTTTATTCAACTACAATCATCAAATAATAAAAATCTAAATATTACAAATTTATTAAAAAAATATTTAGATAATGATAATGTTATATTAATATGTAATGATAAAAATTTATATAATGAAAAAAGTAAAAAATATAATATATGTAAAAAATTTGTTATGAATGATTTAATTAATTACTATGATACCATTATAAATGCAAATGAAATATATGTAATAGATTCGTGTTTTTCTTGTATAGTTTATCCATTATTAATTACTAAAAAATTAAAAACAAATAAAGTTGAAATAATAGATAGAACTAATGTTGATACACTTATTATATAAAATTAAATCATTATTTATTTTTAATATGATACCTATTTACAATAATGATATTGATAAATATAAAGAATATAGTTTTGATGCTATAAATAGTGGTTGGATATCTAATTATGGTGAATATATACAAAAAAGTGAAAATAAGTTAAAAGAAATTTTAAATGTTAATCACGCTATTTTAATGTCAAATGGTACTTGCGCTACACATTGTATATATTTAGCATTAAAATATAAATATCCTAATATAACTACAATTTACTTACCTAATTATGTATATGTTGCTGTATATAATTGTTGTTTAATGGTATATAATAAGAGTAATATTAAGATATTAGAGACTGATGCAGATACTTTAAATTTTAATACTGATATCGATTATTTAAATTCCTTAGAAAAAAATTCAGCTATAGTAATTGTTCATAATACAGGTAATGTTATTAATATATTAGAATTGAAAAAAATTAGACCTGATATAATTTTTATTGAAGATAACTGTGAAGGATTTACTGGTAAATATGAAAATTATTATACAGGAACACAAAGTTTATGTTCTTCATTATCATTTTATGGAAATAAAACAATAACAACAGGAGAAGGTGGTGCTTTTCTTACAAATGATATTGATATATATAATTATATAAAAAAAATATATAGCCAAAGTATGACAAATGAAAAATATGTGCATGATAATTTAGCATATAATTATAGAATGTCAAATATTCAAGCTTCTTTATTATATGGACAATTATTAGATTTTAATAATATAATTAATAAAAAAAAATTAATTTTTAATAATTACAAAATTTTATTTACAAAATTGATTAATGAAAGTAAAGTAACTATACCAATCGAAAATCCAAAATGTTTAAATGCAAATTGGATATTTACTATAAAATTAAATAATATTAAATATAAAGATATTTATAAAACATTGATTGATAACAATATTGATACAAGACCTTTTTTTTGTTCTGTAAATAATCATAAACATTTAAAAGATATTCAAAATAATGATAATGAATCATTATATAATAATATATTTATGATTCCATCTGGTATAACAATAACATATAAAGAACAAAAATATATTGTTAATATTATAGAAAAAATATCAATATAAGCATTTAATTTTATTATATAATTAAAATGTTGAAACATTGTCATATTTCAATAATATGTAATGAATTAGTTTTTTTAAAAAGAAAATTACCTTTTTTATATAAATTTTTTGATCAAATAATTTTTATTGATTATGACATATTCAATAATACTAATTCTAATGATGGTTCAATAGAATATATTGAAAGTTTTAATGATATTGAACATAAAATTATTTTAATAAAAGATTATTATAACAAAGATATATCTGGATTTAATGGTGTTAGTATGATAGAAAAACAACAAATGTTTAGTGTAGGTTCAAAATATATTAAAGATAATATTGATGTTATTTGGGCTACAGATGCTGATGAATTTTTTGATTATAATTTAATAGAAAAAATTGATAATTTATATCAAACAGACAATACATTAATTAGTGTTGATATACCACATATAATATTTTTTTATAATCAGTATAATCAATTAAATAATAAAAATTTTTATATTTGTCCTAGAATAACAAAACATTTTAAAAATAAAATATATGGACATTGTAATTTTCAAACATATGGTAAAACAATTAAATTACAAAATAACTTTTTATTACATTTTGCATATATTGGTTATAATAAATGTAAATTTAAATTAGATTTATACAATAAAAAAAGTAATGGAGCAAATACTAAAAATAATGATATTTTTTTAGATAATTATAAAAAATGTTTAAAAAATAATGAAATTAAATTTCCATTTAAACATCCTAATCCACAAATTTTAAATGATATAATATATGAACCTAATATAAAAATATATAATTATATAGATGTTGATAATATGTGTAAAGAATTAAATAATTTAACTATTTTATAATATTAAAATGAAAAATACTGGTGAAGTTAATATTTATTCAAAACTTGGAACTTTTCTATACAATATTAGTAAAAATACTGAATACACTAAATATGTAGAAACTGGAACAAAAAATGGCGATGGAACTACTTTCTGTATATTAAAAGGATTACTTGAAAGAAATGATAATAGTATTTTACTTGGATATGAAACAAATAACATATTTTTTAATACTGCTGTTAATAATTGTAAAGAATATTTAAATAATAAAATTTTTATCTATAATAAAACATTAGTATCATATGATGAATTACCAGAAAATAAATTTTGGAATGGTAATTCAAAATCTCAATATAATTATAATATTGATTTAAAAAACTGTGAAATTGAAAAAAAAATTGATTTTATAGATGTATTATTATTGGATTCTGGTGGTTGGTCAAGACAAGCAGAATGGAATAAATATAAAAATGATATAAAAGTTATTATTTTAGATGATACTAAAATATCTACTAATTTAATTAGAGATGAAATAATAAATAGTAATCAATGGATTATTTTAAAAGATGAATTAAATGATAGAAATGGTTGGTTTGCAGCTGAAAGAAAGTAATATTTACACCTTTAAATTATTGTATCATATAAAATATGATTAACATTTTCAAATATATTATCATTAATATTATATAATATGTTATCAATATTAATATCTTCTACAACTATTATAGTTTTATCATAAACATAGTTTGTTAAATTTTTATTTTTAATATAAATAATATCATATAATAATGATAGTTTTTTAATAAAAATATCTACTTCTAATGAATCATATTCATTAAAATCAATACCTATTGATGTTTTTTTATAACTTTTTTGTTCTTGAAATTCAGAACAAGATAATAAATTTATTTTATTTTTGATTCTATATCTAATATCATTTGCTAAAATACATTCAGTAAATAACCTATTATCTATTTTATCTTGTTTAATTTCATCCATTTGATTCCAAATAACTTTGTTAATATTTGTTAGATATCTATATAATATTGCATTTTCTGTAATAGCTGAATTTAATATTGATTTCAAATAAATATATTCTTTTAGTACATTTTTATTATTAATTTTATTATATTTAATTTCTAAAATACTTAGTTTATCTAATGCTTCACCAATTGATATTTTTAATTTAATGTAATTTTGATATTTCATAATATATTTTTTTTTTACAATTTCAGAAATTTTAAAATTATATTTATGGTACAAATATATAGCTATTGAATTTTGAATATCAACAGACAGTTGAACTTCAGAAATTTTGTTAATTTCTATATAATTAATTAAATATTTTAAAATGGTGTTACCAATAGATTTATTTTGAAATTCTTCCAATACACATAATCCTAGCCATACAATATTGTTAGTATCCTTATCCAAATGTCCATATCCAGCTACTTCTTTATTATATAATACAATTATTGTTACTAAATGATTCTTCAATTCTTCAATACTGTGATTTTGGAAATATGTAAAATATTTTATATTTTTGCTTAAATTTATAAATTTGTTAATTAAATTAACATTATTTTTTATAATTTCCAGCATATTTAATATTATATTTAATATTATTTTTATAATGTATTAATCAACGCTACATTTTCTGATGTTTATTATCTAATTCTTCATTTTTACTATTAAGTTTTTTTCATTAGTAATTCAACTTAACATTATTTCATCACAATTTCAGTATAATATTTTTGTTAATATCATATATTACTGTTAAATATCAATTTTTTATATAAATGGTAAATCATGTTAAATTACTAAAATATATTTTAGAATTAACATATTGTAAGGTATTTCTTATATTACTTGTTAAATGTCCGTTATTTTTACAATTTTTATATTAGACTAAGATTTAATATATTCATTTATATTTTTAAAATATTTAGATATAAACTTAATTTATTTATAGAATACAAATGAAAGTAAGTGTAATTATTCCTACTTATAACAGATTAAAATCATTAATATGTGCTTTAGAATCTATTAAAACACAAGATTATGATAATTTTGAAATAATAGTAATTAATGATTATTCAAGCGAACAAGATTATTATACATATAATTGGCAAGATATCAATATTATTCATTTAGATGAAACAAATTGTAGTCGTAACAAAATAGGATATCCGTGTGTTGGATATGTAAGAAATATTGGTATTGAAAAAGCAACTGGTGATTATATTGCATTTTGCGATGATGATGATTGTTGGTTACCAAATAAACTAAAAATTCAAATTGGTGCATTAAAACAAAATCCAAATTGTAAAATGATATCTTCCGATGGATTAATTGGTTACGGAATATATGATAAAAATAAAAATTATAAAATATACAATAAAGAACATTATTTTCTGATATTACAAAATATTTATAAAAATAAAAATTCTAATTTACTTGATAATGGATTTCCAGATATATTTAATTTAGAATTTTTGCGAATCCATAACTGTATGATAACTAGTAGTGTTATAATAGAAAAAACATTATTAAACAATATTGGAAATATGGAACATTCTAAAATTGGGGAAGAAGACTATGGGTGTTGGTTAAAAGCTTTAAAATTTACTGATTCAATTTATTTAAAAGATGAAGTATTATTTTATTATGATAATGGTCATTGTTATGGTAGAAATTATTAAAAACTTTAAATATTTTTTGAACATAATATTATATTATATTATATTATATTAATAAATTTTATGAACAATATAATTATAAATATTTTTAATGATTTAATATATTATTAGTCAATTTTTGCAATAAAAATTGAATAAATTATATAAAAATATCATTACCTTTATGTAGTAAAAAAACAAAACAAATTTACACAAATTTAAAAAAGAACAATAAAAAATAATAAATAAAATTAACAAATTGATATATCTTTATCTGATTTTCTTTTATCAACTATAACATAATTTGTTATATTATACATTTTTAAGAATTCTAAAACAGTCATACCTTTTCCAGTTCCAATATTTACTATATTATTTTTATTTTGATTTATATATTTACTATGTTCTTTAACAAGATCATCAATAAAAATATAATCTCTTATACACGTTCCATCTCTTGTATTATATGTATTACCATATACTTTAAATGGAGTTTTATTATCAATCCATAAATGATGTTGAACTTTAAAAAATATATTAGTGTTTTTTTCAATAAATGGTATAATATCAACATCTAGAGTAAAACCATATGGATTGAAATATCTTAAAATTGTATAAGTAAAATTATTGGTAGTTGCGGTATCTTTAATCATTTCTTCACAAATTAGTTTAGTTTTAGCATATGGATTTGTTAAATTATTTACATTAGTTATTGTTTTGTCATCATTTAATATTGAAGCAGATGAAGAAAATATTAAATGTTTTATATTATATTCTTGAATTACCTTTAAAATATTTAAAGTAATTAATATATTATTTTCATAATATATTATTGGATTTTCAATTGATTCATTTAGATCTTTATAAGATGCTAAATGAATAATAGTTTCTATATTTTTATTATTAACAAATATATGTAATTTATTATAATCTTTTAGATCAAAATCATCAATATCAATTCCATATACTGAATATTTATTAACTAAATATTCATATAAATGTGATCCAATATATCCTTTATGACCTGTTATTAGTATAGACATTAATACTAAATTTATTAAATATTGTTTATATTAGCATCTAATTCTAGAAGCAGTAAATGGTGCTGAATTATTCTTAGGATCTATACCATTCATACTATCAATTCCGTGATTTTGAATGATAGGAACATTATATATTTTCTTTATTATACTTTGAATACTTTGATCGTGTCTATGATCTCTAAAATATTCCTTTTGTTTTTTACTATAATTATCTGTGAATAATAATATATTGTTTTCTATAACATTATACCATTTATTTATTATTTCTATTGATTTAGGTTTTTTATGTATAATTTGAATACCTCCGCATATTTGCGGACTATCTAATATATCTGTATTATCCTTAACATTAAAGTAATCAAATACTTCTTGAATATTCCATTTTTTTTCTTGATAAAATAAATTAGTATATTGAAATCCTAATACACCTGTTGTATGATTTTTAACTATTTCTATATATCTATCAAATTCTTTTTTATTATTTTTATTTATTGTACATCCACTATCAATATAAACTAAAATATCATTGTCATTTAAGTTATCTAAATATGTTTTTATAAAATACGGTTTCCATATCCAATATCCACCACCTCTAGGTAAATCTAATATTTGTTTATATTTATTATAAAAATCGGTATCATAATCATTATTTGTAAAATATTTTACTTGATTAAACCATTTAGAATCTTTGGCTTCATTACATATTCTTTCACGTGATTGTTTATATTTATCATCTCCGTATGTTATAAAATGTATATTATATGACATTTGATCTTATTATATATATAAATCTTAAGTGTTTAAATAATTGTAAATAATGTATAATTTATTCTTAGAATATTTTGAAAATAGTAATAAAGCTAGAGACGATGAAGTATTGAAAGCAATACACAATAATATTGCATTAAATTTATTTGATAAAATATATATATTTACGGAAAGTCTTACGATAAATATATTTAATCCTAATGTGGAAATTATAAAAATAAATGAAAGAATGACTTTTAAGAAAATGTTTGAATATATAAATGAGTTATCGGGTAATGATCATATTAATGTAATATGTAATAACGATATATATTTTGATAATACTTTATTAAAATTAAAAGATTATGATCTTAATAATAAGTTCTTAGCATTATTACGTAGAAATGTATTAGAAGATGGAACAAGTGAGTTATTTGAATTTGATAAAAATGATTGTTTTAATCGTGTAGGTCATAGAACAGATTCGCAAGATGCTTGGATATTTAAAGGACATATCAAAGTTCCACATAACGCTAATTTTTATTTTGGTATTTTAGGATGTGATAATCGTATTATATTTTTAATGGAAGAATTAGGTTATAATGTTTTAAATCCTTGCTATGATATATATATATATCATTTACATTTAACTAATGTAAGAAATTATAATCAATCCGATCGTATTAGAGAACAATGCAATTATGATCTTAAACCTAGTTATTTATCGTTAAAGTTTTATTCAATAGGTAATGATTGTAATCCTACAGTAGTTTTACATCATTTAAAATTAAAAGGTGAATCTGGTCCATTTGATACTTTATTGATAGATCATATTCAATGTATTGACTATGTAAATAAATTAATTGATAATAATTTTTCAGATTTCTTTTATGAATTAAAAAAACGTGAAGATGGTAAAATATATCCAAATAATTATCCAAATTTATTGTTTTGGCACGATGATAATATAATGCAAGATACAGAAAAAGAAAAGTATTATAGACGTATTAAACGTTTTATGAATGATTATAATTCAAGAAAATGTGTATTTGTATATAATATTACAGATGATTCATTTAAAACAACTGAAGATATAAATCATTATCATAATAATATAAAAACTTTAATTACTAAAGAACAATTTATTAAACAAAAACATTTTTTATTTATATATATACGTTATGATAAAGAAACTAGTATATATGAAAATAATTGCCAACAATTTATAAAATTAATGAAATCTGAGTTTAATAATATAGATATAATTAAATATTGTAGATATTATGATAAATATGGTTTATGGGGCAATATACATAATTATAAAACAGATTTTAGTAATTTGCTAAAACTTGCTAATTAAAATTTATCTTTACAATGTTTAAAACCCTTATGTATTGCTGATAATTTATTTGCATAAATATTACTTGGAATAGTAACAAAGTAATTTTTATTATCTTTACATACTTTATTTTTAATGTGATTTGTCATTACTTTAGAATCATTTGAAAAATCCCATAAAGCGTTATTAATAGGTAGTGTTTTTCGTTTATATAGTTTTGTTATATTCTTTTTAATTAAACCCAAGTATAAACAATATAAAGTGTATTCTGTCCATCTGTATTCTACATTTTTAAGAATAAGTTCATTAATCCAGGTTGAAGAACCCCATTTACGTTTAAGATAATTGCATAAGTTTCTTACAGATTTAGTATGTAATAATTCTGGGGTTACATCCATCAATAAGCCTTTATCTGTTAGTTTATCTAATTTTGCGGGTTGATATGCTAGACCTAAAATATAACTTGAACCTACCCACCATTTTTCGTGTCCTGAACGATG
>Ga0181580_10000701_pt1 | contig 25489 bp, 25 predicted proteins | sample 071ome_23_FD_132413 | JGI IMG/M metagenome (GOLD analysis project Ga0181580, IMG submission 132413) | Coastal salt marsh microbial communities from the Groves Creek Marsh, Skidaway Island, Georgia - 071403BT metaG (megahit assembly) | ecosystem: Environmental > Aquatic > Marine > Intertidal... | reverse complement strand
CTGAATAGTATGAAGCCGTTACAGAAACCGAAACTGCTGAAAGCGATGGTGACCTGTATCAATGCCGATGGCCAGGTCACTGCCGAAGAAGGGGAGCTGCTCAGGGCGGTTGGCACCCTGCTGGACTGTCCCATACCGCCCCTGTTGCCGGGGCAACGTTTTATCTGAACTGATGTTGTAGGCCGGAAATGACCCGAAGGGTCATCTCCGGCAATGAGGCGTAAAAATGTTCGGGAATGCCGGAGATTGCTGCGCAATTTCCGGCCTACAGACTGCATTGGCTTCAATCAATGTCGGCAAACGGCCTTTGGCCTATGCCGACCTACGCTTTATGGCATTAACCTGCCATTGGATGAGTTCTTTTAATCCAGTGCCTCGAAATGAGCTTCCTGGAAAAACTCCAGTTTTTCTGCTGACGGCACCATGTCGGTGTCCATGCCAATGTCCTCGCCCAGGATCATGACATTACCCGGTTCATTGCCTCTGAAGTCATTCCATTGGGGCAGGTCGGGACCGGCGGCACGACTGCTGCGGGCAAAATTGACCCAGTACGTAGCCATGGCATCGGCCAGTTCGCGGTCTGCGTCAGTCCATTCAGGATGCTGGTCAAACTGGTTGAATACGTAGGCCAGCTCGGCGACATGGGTGGCACCCCGGTTTGTCCCGGGAGGCACGCGGGTGAAAAAGTACACATAGGACGCCAGTCCCCAGTCTGCCTGGTAGCCCACCATGTTGCGGGCAAGAAATGCCATTTCATCGTTGAATGCCTGCTTGCCCATGGCGTTGGCTTCGGCATCGTTGCTTGCCGGGTAGAGAGAAAAGAATTCATCTGCCTGGTCACCATACAGGTCGTTGACGGTATCCCTGTAAGTCTCGAGATCGGGAATACCGGGGCCAAAAAAGTTGGCTTCATCGCGATTGGTTCCGGCCATCATGTAAACAGGATGCTGCTCACCATCGGCAAAGACCTGGAACACCGGTTTCTCCAGGAACCAGCTGTCCACGATGACGCTGCCACCACCGGGGAAATTTTCAAAGATGTCCAGGCTGGATGCAGCACGCAGTTCTGCCAGGGAGGAGGCGCCGAAATCTCGCATTTGTTGCAGGCCGGCAGCTTCGGCCTGGGCCAGGGTGGTTTGCTCCGTGGTGGAGATGCCCAGCACAGGATTGTCGGCCCGGCTTTGCAGAATAGCGCGGTGAATAAGCCCTCGGCTCAGTGGTGAGGCCAGCAGGTTGGCAATGGCTGCCGCACCGGCTGATTCACCAAAGACAGTGACGTTGGTGGGATCACCGCCGAATGCCGAGACATTGTCATAAATCCATTCCAGTGCAGCGATGGCATCAAGCATGGCGTAATTGCCCGATGCATTGTCGGGTGATTCGCTGGTGAGTTCCGGATGGGCAAAAAAGCCGAATGTGCCAAGACGGTAGTTAAAGGTAACAACAATGGCGCCCTTGGCGGCAAGATGCTGGGCATCGTACTGGGGACCGTTGCCGGAGCCGCCAAAAAAACCGCCGCCGTGAATCCAGAGCATTACAGGATGCAGTTCATCCTGGGACCGGGCAGGTGTCCAGACATTCAGATACAGGCAGTCTTCACTGCTCAGGACCTGCTGTGCCCCTGGCGCAAAACCGCGTTGTACGCAGCGTGGACCGAACTGCGTGGCGGGTCTGACACCGGACCAGGATGCCGGAGGCTGTGGCGGACGCCAGCGATTTTCACCCACAGGCGGGGCGGCGTAGGGTATGCCGCGAAACACGGTGACATCACTGTTGTCGGCAGCCTCTCCCTGGATGAGGCCGGTTTCTATCATGATGGTTTCAGGCAACTGCGCAGAAGCCACCATTGGCACTGAAAATCCCAGTGCGAGCCAGAGAGTGAATAATGTGTGTTTCCAGGTGTTGTTCATGCTGTCATCCCCTGTATGAATTGCTGTCGCTGTCTCACTCAGCGTGACCGTCAACTATACCAGTATCAAAGCCGTCTATGCTAAGACGATTAACCTCCTGCCAATAGTCACTGATACCGCTTTCGCCTTTCTTTTCTGTCCACGTGTTCAGCGTGTCACGGTGCGCGATGAAGTCCATGCGAGGCACGGCAAAACCACAGGAGGTTTGTACCAGGTCGATATCCATGACAAAAAACTGGCGGGTACCCAGGTTTTGCGGAAAGGCATCGACATAGCTTTGCCATTGCGGATCACGGGGATGAATGGCTGTTGCCGTACCATAGACGCGAAGGATCAGGGGCTTTTTGTCAAAGGCGCAAAACATGAGTGTCATGCGATTGTTGCCCAGCAGGTGTGCTGCTGTTTCATTGCCACTGCCGGTGAGGTTTTGCCACACCAGCCTGTTGGCTGACAGCACACGCAGGCTGTCGCCACCCTTTGGCGAGACATTGACCCGACCATCAGCCCGGGCGGTGCCTGTGAAATAAACCGGCTGCTTTTCAATAAAGCGAACCAGGGAGTCTGTCAGTTCTGAAAACTGTTCAGCCATGGTGATTCCTTGGTTATCTAGGTGTCGTGAACGGGAAGCGCAGTGCGTGCCTAAGGAGGCTCCTTACATCAGCCGGCTGCGGTCATGGCAAAAATAGCACAGTAGAGGATTTTGAAAAGCATGTGACCGATCTGGTCCTGGTGCAGGCTGATCCATTTTTCGCACTTGAAAAAATCAATAAGCCAGTGACTGATGGCCTCGATCACAGCAAACAGGTTGCTGCCGGTAATGATGATCACGATGGCGGCGTGTGTGAAGGCGTGTGCAGTCAGCCAGTAATACCACTGGGGAAAGTCTTCACCATATTGCTCGCGCATTTTGCTATGGCGGCTTTTGGCGGAGCTCATGGGGCCCAGCTGGAGTACATAATCACCGATACAGTGACCAATAACCAGGTGGAAAAACAGTATCAATACATCCATCAGGCACAATCCGGGTCTTTGCCAATGGGGAGAAATGTTTAAATTTCAGTTCCTTACGGAATCATTATTCATACTCTGTGCACGGATACAAACAAATTTGTCATTTCAGGAAAATTTCATATGTTCAGGAAGTATTCATTTACTCCTTGCTATCGTTTCTGCAACGTCAAAAGAAGGAAGAAATGCCATGAACAGAACACGCCTCCTTGTCATGTCCGCCATCGCGGCTGCAGTTGCCTGTAGTATGCCGGCCCAGGCACAGACCAGTTATCACGAGGCACGTGTGATTGAATCCACGCCTATCTACCGTGTGGTGGAAACTTCTGTCCCTACCCGCCAGTGCTGGGAAGAAGAAGTGGTTCGTTCCAGTAGTCGTCACCATTACCGTTCCCATACTCCGGGTCTCCTGGGAGCGGTAATTGGTGGCGCAATTGGTAATGCTGTTGGCAATAACAATTCCAGCAGCAAGGTGGGCGCCGTGGTAGGTGCCGTGCTGGGTGGATCGATAGCCAGGGATATCCAGGAATCGAACCGTTACGATCCTTATGGCGGCAATGTTCGTGTGGAAACCGTGGAGCGCTGTGAAACCGTGCAGGCGTACGAGCAGGAGGAAAAACTGGTTGGTTATGATGTACTGTATCGCTACAATGGCGACGATTACACCGTAAGAATGCCGCGTGATCCAGGCGCTACCGTGCGTGTCCGGGTCAGCGTTGAACCCGTGATCTAGACGCTGTACTTTTGTCGTTAATACGCAGTGGAACGGGCCAGTGCTTCCACATATACAGTGGCTGAATCAGCGGTTGAATCAATGCTTGAATGAGTGGTTAGAGCTTTCATCCATTGCGTCATTTATGCAAAATGGGCACACAAGGCTGATTCAGGGAGCACGGGCATTGCGCCTGGGTCTGGAAAGCCTGAGTCTGGAAAGCCTGGGTCTGGAAAGCCTGGGTCTGGAAAGACAGCTACTTCAGAAATACAATCAACCTGCCGGCCGTTGGCCGGCACTCAAATGCAGCGAACCGATCAGAGAAGCTGACCGTGAAAAGGATACAGTCCACTCACAATACCAGTCCCGACCTTGTCCAGAAAACAGGTACCAGCCTGTTTGGCATCAAGGCAGCACTGGCACGGACAGCCGGTTTGTTTTCCCTGGTCCTGATTTTTTCACTGCCATTGCAGGCCGCTGAAAACGGTAATCCCGGTGATCGCAACGATCCCCGTAACACCCAGCGTTCAGTGATTCCTGAAAACAGCGTCAACAACCTGACTGCCCAGCGTATCTCCCGCCGCCAGGCATCCAATATCGCCAGCAGTCGCTATGAGGGCAGGGTGCTCAGTATTCTCATGGACAACAGTACCAATAACTGGCGCGTGCGCATGGACCGTGACGGTACTGTATTCAATGTATTCATCAACGCCTCTTCCGGTGATGTCAAGGCATCCTCGGACTGAGTTCGCTTACCACTCACCGGAATCCCCATGCGCCTTTTGATTGTCGAAGATGAAGATCTGCTCCGGGCCCAGCTGGTCAAGGCCCTGACCGATGCCGGTTATGTCGTGGACTCATCAGGAGATGGTGAAACCGGGCTCTACCAGGCCAAGGAATATGACTACGATGCGGCCATCATTGACCTGGGGCTGCCCAAGCTCAACGGCATCGAGCTCATCAAGGCCATTCGCACCGAGGGTATGACCTTTCCCATCCTGATCCTCACCGCCAGGGACAACTGGACCGACAAGGTGGAAGGCCTGGACTCAGGTGCGGACGATTACGTGGTCAAACCGTTCCAGATTGAAGAGATCAAGGCGCGGCTCAATGCGCTGCTGCGTCGTGCTGCAGGCTTTGCGAAGCCGACTCTGGATTTTGCCGGCATCAGCCTGGACACCACGGCCAAGCGCCTGCTGGTAAACAGCAACGAGGTTGAACTGACGGCCTACGAGTACAAGGTGCTTGAATACCTGATGCTGCATCCCGGCAAGGTGGTGTCAAAAACCGAGCTCACCGAACACCTGTACGACCAGGATTACGACCGGGACAGCAACGTGCTGGAGGTCTTCATTCGCCGATTACGCCAGAAACTTGACCCGGATGAATCCCTCAAACCCATCGACACCATTCGTGGCCAGGGTTACCGCTTTAATGTTCCCGCTGGTACGTCGACAGCGTGATCCTGACGCATGCCCGATCACGCTGACGCTGTAGCCACCACACCAGAATCCCGCTATTCCCTGCAAACACGCCTGGTGCTGGCCTTTGGCATCCTGCTGATTCTCTTTCTCGGCCTGACCGGCGTGGTCCTGGAGCGCGCTTTCCGTGAAAGCGTGGCAGCCGCCGTTGAAGAGCGCCTGCAATTGCAGGTCTATGCCCTGCTGGGCGTGGCAGAGCCCGACGGCGATGGTTTTTTCCTGCCGGACCTGGAAGAGGCCCGTTTTTCCCAGATCAATTCAGGCTTGTATGGTTTCATCCTTGATGGCAGCGGCAGGGAAGTTTGGCGCAGTCCCTCTGCGCTGGACTTGAGCCTGGACCAGGCCAATTTCATGAACCAGCAGGTAGAGCAGGGCCAGACCCTGTTCGGCACCATGGAAACCATTGACCAGGGCCGCCTGTCTTATGCCAGCTATGGGACCTACTGGCCATCCCTGGATGACGAGTTTGCCTTTGTCGTCATGGAGACAGTGGAACCCACCACGGCAGAGATCCGTGAATTCCAGTCCAATTTGTATTTGTGGTTTGGCGGCCTCGCCATACTGTTGTCGTTTATCCAGCTCATCCTGTTGCGCTGGGGCATGAAACCCCTGCAGCAACTGGCAACGGAGGTCTCCAGCATCGAGGCCGGGGAAAAGGACCAGGTCGAACAGCACTATCCGCCCGAGCTGCAAGCGGTGAGCAAGAACCTGAATCTGCTGATCAAGAGTGAACGGGAACGCCAGTCTCGTTATCGCACCACCCTGGGCGACCTGGCGCATAGCCTGAAAACACCGCTGGCGGTCATCTCCGGCATTATTCAGCAGGCAGGCACGGGCGATAAAGAGGGTTCCATTGCCAATCCCTCTGCCCTGCATGACCTGGAAGAACAGCTTGAGCGCATGAACCAGATCGTTTCCTACCAGCTTAAACGCGCCACCCGTTCGGAGCAGTCCCGGCACCTGGGAGTTTCAGTCAAGGCCGCACCGCTGGTCAGCAAGATCATCACTGCCCTGGAAAAGGTTTACCGGGACAAGAAGGTTCAGGTCACCAGTGAACTGGCAGATGATGCGGTGTTCCATGGCGAAGAAAGCGATCTCATGGAATTGTGCGGCAACCTGCTGGACAACGCCTTCAAGTATTGTGGCAGCCATATACGCGTAAAGGTCTCAAGGAGTAACGCCCACTTGCAACTGGATATCGAAGACGATGGCCAGGGCATTGCGGAACAGGATCGTGACTGGGTCCTGGAAAGAGGGGCCCGTGCCGATACCCTGAAAAGCGGGCAGGGCATTGGCCTGGCCGTGGCGGTGGATATTGTCAGTAGTTACAACGGGGAGATCAGTGTCGGCAAGAGTGAGCTGGGTGGGGCCAGGATACAGGTAAGTATTTAAATTTCAGGTAGGTCGGATAAGGCACGTAGTGCCGCCATCCGACGGCTTCGATGCGCTTTTCGATAAAAGGATAAAAGGATAAAGGGATAAAAGGGGAAACCATTGTAGGTCGGCATAGGCCCGCAGGGCCGTTTGCCGACAACTTCGATCAAACTTTTGGAAAAAGGGAAAAAGGGAAAAAGGGAAAAAGGGAAAAAGGGAAAAAGGGAAAAAGGGAAAAAGGGAAAAAGAGAAAAAGGGAAAAAGGGGATAAAAAAAGCGGAGCCAGAGTATGAATTTGAGTAACGTCCCCCCGATTTTATCCAGGGAGTAACAGGTTGGCCTATTGTGCTCCCTTCATTCATACCCTGGACTCCTAAGTGAGACCCGGTTCAGGAGATAAAAAAACCAGGTTTTCCAGGTTGGTACTGTGTCTTGAAGTCGCGGTGTGTTCTATCCCTGGTGTCCCCGCGGCTTACCTTTCCCCTTTCTTCAATACTTCAGAAATTACAGGCTGAATCAGGCAGCTGAATGCGTGTTTCCCGGCCCTGGCTGTCGTAGCTGCGTTCATAGCAATCACCGTGAATATCCCTGAGCAAACTGCGTTGCCCGGCGCGACTCGTGCTGCTTCTGATTACCTTGCTGCTGTATTCATGACCGGAAGCCCGTGAAGAATCATTCACGTAAACCACCTTGGGTTGTGTATAGATGACCGTGGTGTTGTTGCGCCGTGGCCCATAGCGGTTATTCCACACGCTGGTGCCGTAATACAGGCCGCCCAGTCCGGTGTAAAAGCTGTTGTTATAAAAATTGCGTCCATACCAGGAGGAATACCCGGTACCTAAATTCTGGCTCACTGACCAGTTGTCGCGGTTGTTCCTGAACCGGTAGCGATTGTTATAAAAACGATTGTTCCAGGCCCGGTTCGAAAAGCGGTTGGCTGACCTGTTCCAGGCATGGTTTCGGTCAACATGCCGATTGACGCTATAGCGACTGTCCCTGTTGAACGAGGAATTCCAGGAGTTGTTGAAGCGTGGCCCGCGGTTATCAAAACGTGAATCTGCCATGGCTGCACTGGTAGAGGTAACCAGTAAGACGGCCAGAACCATGACGGGTATCCTGGACAATGTCTGTAACCAGGGGCGGGAAGCTGATTTGTTCTGGTGGCGTGTCAGCACGAGACTCCTGTTATATTTCTATCAAGTCTGGAAACAGTCTAGGTTTGACAGCCTGAATCGTTGCTGAACATGCCAGGGGGCGTGAAAAGCCAGTAAAAATGCGGGCTCAGGCCTGGTTGGAAGTAGCTTTCTGTAACCTGCCCAGCAATATCCCGGTGCCGGCAAACCACAGGTTCAGCATCAGCGCCATGATCCACTCGAAGCCGTCTTCATAGCGGTCATAGTTATCCCCGAGCAAGCCTTCCAGCATGACACTGACGATACCGACGCCGAGCAGGCACAGCAGTAAAGTCAGCAAGCGTTGCTGCAGCAGGTGCAGCGGCGGGTTGGAGGTTTCCCGGGCATACTGGCCCAGCAGGTGGGTGCAAAGCAGCTGCGCCAGGTAAGTAAAAGCAAAGGCGAGTGTGACGCCAATGCGCCGCACCCGTTGCAGGGTGTCGCCTTCTTCGCCCAGCGCCAGGGTATATAGCGCCAGGAAGACTGCGGCCAGTACACCCAGCACAAACATGCCCTGGATGCTGCGCTGTAAATCTGCCACCGGTGTTTCTGACAGCCAGGCCTTGAGGCCGCGCCAGAACACCAGTGTTACCAGCAGGCTGGCAAACATACCCACCTTGAACCAGGCTTTTTCGGGCATCTGGCGGCCAGTGGCACTGATGGAGGTGCAGGAATCCCAGTAGGGAATACACCATTCCACGTGGCCCAGGGATGCCGCGACCAGGTAGCTGGTATGGGTAGTCAGAAAGGGGAGCAGGGCGCAGAGCCAGGCCAGGCGGGAAAGATTTGCGGGTTGTTTAACAGGCTGCAGGGCCGCTTGTATGGAAGACATCTACGAACTTTAACATGGGCAGCCACCAGTTTCAGGGCATGTTCCCTAGAGATAGCGCTGCAATTCGCGGTTGGCCCTGCCCAGTCGTTCGGACAGTACTCGCACGATGTAGGAATGCAGTTTTCCGGTCGCTACCGGGTGGTTGGCCTGCATGGTATTCATGTCACTGACCCGTAACTGGAACAGGACAGCCTCCTCCTCGATGATGACACTGGCCGAACGTGGCTCCCCGGTATACATGGCCATCTCGCCCAGTATGGCGCCGGTCTGGTCGCGCCTGAGAATACGCTGCGTGCCCTTGATATCCATGACCACGGCCACGGAACCGGTATCCACCAGGAACAGGCTGTCACCGGGCTCACCCTGGCTGAACAGGGTATCGCCCTTGTGCATGTGCACTTGTTGAAAGTAGGGGGCCAGTTCTTCGGCAACGGCCTCATCTCCCAGGATGGTTCCCAGTAACCGGGTCAGGCTGCCACTGATCGCACTCTTGTCCAGGGCCAGGGAGTGCAGGATCTGTTCTTCACACCAGGCAACGCCCTCGTCAAGTTGTTCAAAGGACAGTCGTTGCCAGGGGCCAGTCGTATCAATGTCGATGACATGACGGAGTCGATCCATGGCGGTTTTGTCGATACCGGTAATGACAATGTGAAAACCGAAACGATCGCTCATCTGCTCCAGCTTGGTAAAGGCTTTCACGGCCGAGGTATCAAGCTGGCTGACATGGTGGAAATCCAGCACCAGGAAATCAGGTTGACGATTTGCCGGTTTTTCCAGGCGTTCACGGATTTCGGTCATCAATTTGTCTGACGTGCCAAAGAAGATGAATCCCTGCAGGTACAGGATAAGGATGCGTTCGCCTTCACGGTTGAGCAGTTCACGGGTGTTCAGGTCACGGTCGACATGACTGGCATGATCGCGCCCCGTGGCATCATTCTTGATAATACTGAGCCTGGAATAGCTGATGACAAACAGCACGATGGCTATGGCAAAGCCAAAGGCGACACCTTCCAGGATATTGACGAAGGCAATGACGGCAAGAATGGCCAGCACGATGCAGTAATCGGACAATGGCAGTTCTTTCCTGGCTTTCCAGGCCCAGTCAATCAGGAAATCCAGCCCCACGTAAACCAGTAGTCCACCCAGGATGAACGTGGGGACCTTGCCAATAAAATCGGTGCCGGCCAGGATGGTGAGTACCACGACACCGGCATACACAAAACCCATGAGGCGGCTGTCACCCCCCAGCTTGGTGGTAAAGGCCGTATCGGAAGCCACGTGAACACCGGGGTAACCACCCAGAATGCCCGAGGCAATATTGGTCAGCCCCATGACTTTCAGTTCCCTGTCAGGACTCAGTTCCCTTTTGGTGATGATCTCGATACCCGAGGTATCCAGCAACAGGATGATGGCGCTAAGCAGGGCAACTACCGCGATACCACCGGCCTGGCTGACAATGGCAGCCCAGTTCACGGTCCCGAGATCTTCCAGGGAAACCACGGGAAACAGGATGCCTGGTGTGGAACCGATAGTGGGTAGCCAACCGTCAGCGGTAGCCGAGGCCAGCGACATGTCACCGGCAAAAAAGGCGCCGTAAAAAACCGCGAAGGCGCCAACCAGTAACAGGGGAAAACTGGACCAGTGATCAATGCGATTCTGTACCACATACAGCACCAGGGCAAAGACGATGGCGGGCAGGCCCAGGGCAATCAGGTGGCTGTCTGTCAGTGTGTTTAATCCAGGGGTATTACCCATGGCAACCGTGAGACCGCCACGAATGAAGATATAGCCGATTCCGGCAAAAAAACCGCCCATGACAGGGTAGGGGATATAGCGCACAAGATTACCGAGCTTGAGCTGGCCCAGCAGGATCAGGAACAGGCCGGTGACTGCCGAGGTCACCATAATGCCCATCAGCAAGGTGGGCAGGATGACGCTGGCACCGGCGTCAGACATGAGGCTGTACAAACCGGCCACGATGGCTGCAAATACCGGCGCCAGGCCACTGCGCGGCGCGCAGATCACGCCCTAGTAATCACTGAACAGGGTGCCGCCCAGCCCTACCACGACAGTCCCGATCAGCAACACGACGATGCCAGGTGCTAGAAACTCGGGGGGTAATCCGGCGAACATGAGGGCGGCCACAGAGATGGCAACGGTGAGATTCATCACCGCTATCAGAATGCCGGCCAGGGTGTTGGATATTATTGTTTTGTATCCATAACTGCGCTTCTACTAACAGCGTCCCAATGTACCTTCTGCGGGACAGGATGCCCAGTCTTTTCAACTGGATATCCTGGATCCCTTAAAAGTCATTATTGAACGATTTGTTCAGTAGGTAAAACGCAGTCCCACTTCCAGGGCGCGCCCGGCTTCCGGGGCAAATCCGCGCAGGTAGGAGGTGGAAAGCCGGATTTCTTCATCACCCAGGTTACGTCCGCGGGCAAACAGCATGAGTTCACCGTTGTCCAACGGCACTGTGTAGTTTGCGCCGATATCCCAGCGCGAATAGCTGTCTGTGGGCAACTCGAAATTACCGGGCTGATCCTGTTCGGTGGCATGCAGGAATGACATGTAGGCCGACCAGTTGTTTCCGGTATAGTCCAGTCGTGATCCCACCCTGGAAGGCGGCATGCGCGGGGCGTCCCCATTCCCAGCCAGGTCGCCATCGATGGTATCGGCAAAGACCTGCAAACTGACGAAGCTGTTCAGCGGAAACGTCAGATCCACTTCCGCGCCCCAGAAACGGGCATCAAGCTGGCGGTATTCACGTACCGGGAAGCCATCAACTTCCTCACCAGTGGCAACTTGCCCGATGTAATCATCAAAGTCATTGTAGAAAGTCGTCAAGGTCGCACTGACCCACTCCCGTTCCACGTACAGCGTGATATCCAGGTTACGTGAGGCTTCTTCCTGAAAGCCGGTATTGCCGACTTCACAGGCGCCGGTGGCAAAGTGAATGACACAGTCTTCGAAGTCAGTGACGCCATAATTGGAATACAGCTCTTCCACCGAAGGTGCGCGTTCTGCATGGGATGCGGTGATGCCCAGTGAGGTCGTGGCATTGAGATCCCAGAGCAGGGAGGCAGAATAACTGAAGGTGGAAAAATCCAGTCCGGGGGCTGTACTGTTCTGTGGACTGTAGTCATCCCTGTTGATACGGGCGCCGAGTTCCACGGTGTAGTTGCTGGCATGGTAATCCTCCACCAGGAACAGGCCGCGGGAATCGATCTCGGTGATCGGAATGAAGCTTTCCTCACCAACGGCGCCGAATTCATCGTCCGTGGTTTGCAGTCCCAGGGTGCCATGCCAGTTATTGGTTTCGGCATGTGTGATCTGCAGGCGCTGTTGCCAGGAATCGTTGCTGAAGCGGGTACCCACCATGCCGGGACCCTCCATTTCTGCATGGGTGTAGTCGGTATAGGTCAGGCGGTAATCGACATGTTCTATCCAGGGAGTCAGGTTGCGCCATTCCCCGGTCAGGTCGTAGCGGGTGCTTTCCAGGTCGATATAGACATTTTCCTCGCCGTGTTCATGACCTTCCTCTTCTGCATGGTCTTCATCGTCATGCTCCTCGTCATGATCATGGGCATGATCGTGCGCGCCGGGTGGCAGGCCATAGGTGTTTTCCAGCTGGTTTACCGCAAGCCCCAGGAAGCCATTATCAAAATTCCAGGAGCCGCCAAAAGTGTAGGATTCAGTGTGGCCACCGGTATTGGCGATATAGCCATTGGTGTTTTCGGCTTTTTCATCATGGTGTTCTTCCTCTTCTTCATGATCTTCTTCCAGGTAAGCAGGATCGATGGCAAATCCGGGAATTTCCATGTCGTTCCAATCCCGCTGCACGGCATCCAGGTGCCAGGTGAAGTTGCCGGTAGAGAAATCCAGCCTGCCGGTTACGGTATCCAGGTCCAGGGCAGTATTGTGGCGGGTTTCTATACTGAAGGCAGGTTTGTCCAGGACATTGCGGGGTACCCGGTTGTCGATGACATTGACGACGCCGCCAATGGCGCCGCCACCATAGAGAAGTGTGGACGGGCCACGCAGGACTTCAATGGCATCCGCCAGGATGGGTTCCACGGTAACCGAGTGATCGGCGGAATTGCCGGAAGCATCGGCATTGGGGATGCCATTGCTCATGTTCATGACACGGCGGCCTTGCTGGCCGCGAATAACGGTCTGGCCGACAGCAGGGCCGAAGGAAGCATTGTTGATCCCGGGCTGGTTGGCCAGGGTGTCACCAATGGTGGCGCTGGCGGCTTCCCTGAGTTCATCGCCAGCCAGGACAGTGACCGGCAAAGCTGTTTCAGCGCGAATGGTGTGGATGGCCGTCGTGACCAGTTCATAGTCGGCTTCCTGGGCGGAAGCGTGTGAGGCGATCGCAACCGCCAGCAGAAGATGTTTGCGTTTCATAATCATTCTCCACCTGCCTTGTCCAGTGGCTACGGTAATGGCCGTTTTCACATCAGGTGCAGCAGGTACAACAGTTCGGGATAATTCGTCCAGATCGCCCCGAGAATTAATTCAGGTGAAACCCGAGGGTAATCTCAGTTCAAAAGTGTTGTTTCAGGAAAAATGAAGAGGTGGAGCACGTCCACGAAAGGCGGGGTAGTGGCCGGCAACAGGTGCCAGGACTGTCCCGATGAAAATCTCGGTAACTGTGCCAGTGACCCAGATATGAACATCCGAATCCTGCCTGATGGCGCTGGCACCATTGAAATGACACAGGGAGCAGCCTGACAGGTGGCCGGTATGATCATGCAAGGGCGACGCCTGTACCACCTGGACACCACACAGTGCCAGGGTAATCAGCAGTACGCTAAAAATTTTACGGTTAAGGATCATACCGGGTTAAGAATTGAATCAAGCCAGTTATCAGTATCACATAATATCCCTGTTCCAGACAGGGGGGCACGGGATTTCCTTTCAGGCAGCATGAGTCGTAGGTCGGCATAGGCCCGTTTATCCTGGGAAGCATCTCTGAAATTTTACATTTAGATGGATAAGGGTATTTACATGAAGGTAGTTACGGAACAATGCCGTTTGCCGACATTGATCGATCCAGAATATCCCGGCGTGTCGGCAAACGGGCTTTGCCCTGTGCCGACCTGCAAATTTTCATTATTCAGAGTCAGGATAATCGCTGACGAATTTCTGCTTCCGGAATGCCACTGATCTCCACCAACTTCTGCTGGCTGGTATTGCCACTGACCAGGGTGACCGCTGCTTTGGGCAATCCCAGGTGAGCCGCGATCAATGCGGTCACTGCCTTGTTGGCCTTGCCTTTCTCCGATGCAGCGGTGACCCGTACCTTTAGAATTGTCTGTGCTTCATCAAGCCACTGGATGCCATCGCGACTGGCACCGGGCACCACTTTCAGGGGCAGTTTCACAGAATGCCTTCGAGAATGGCGGCCTTGGAGCGGGGAATCAGCAGCAGGTTCTTGTAGAGCCTGGCGGGATTGAAATCGTAGAGTGCGGCACGCCGGGTACCGAACAGGCGGGTGAGCTTGCGGCGAATGAAGGGAAAACTGTGATGCTGCCAGTAGCCGCGGTCGAAGTTGCTGCCCAGCACGTAGATATCGTATTCCTCGAACAGGAAGCGCTGTTCTTCGGACTCATTCAGGCGTTCAATGGTCAGCGGGTCATTCCATTCCATGGTAATGATGGGTTTGTGCTGCTGCAGGGTCTCTTTCAGTCCCCGCAGCACAAACGCTTCATGGGCTTCCACGTCGAGTTTGATCAGGTCCAGTTTTTTCAGGCCCAGTTCGGCAATGACGTGGTCACCGATTCGTTTTTTCACGGTGATTCCCTGCGTGTTGTCATCGCGTTGATCGAAACTGGAGGCACCCACATTGCCTTCACTGACCATGAAGATGGTGGCGTCTTCCTCGGTATCCGACAGGGCAAAGGGAAAAGCATCTACATTGGTAATCCGGTTGTCGCTGATATTGCGGTCCAGTAATTCGAACACTGCAGGCAGGGGTTCAAAGGCATAAACATGGCTGGCCACCGTGGAAAAGGCCAGGGTGTGGTTGCCGATATTGGCGCCGATATCCAGTACCACAGGTGTGTTGATTTTCTTCAGCAGGGCAAGCAGCAGTGCCAGGTTTTCTTTTTCGTACAAGCCATTTTTGGCAATCTTGTCACCCACGTGATCGTTACTGAACGCGGTGATGTGATGGCCCAGTGAGGTGGTCAGTGCTTGCGTTTCAGCCATACCGTTTCCTAGGTCAGGCAGGCCGGGTCAAAGTCATACATCCCGTCCAGCCAGTCAAACAATTCCCGCACCATGGGGTGTTCTTTCCAGGGTGTGTAACGTGCCACCAGGGCTGCCTTTTCGTCTTCTGTGAAATTCTCCAGGCCCTTTTCCTGCAACAGGGGGGCGTCTTCCAGGAACTGGTCCCTGAGTACCCTGGGACACAGGACATGACAGGCTTCTTCCAGCAACCCCCCGGCATCGAGCTCCGATCCCTGGTAAATCCGGCCCAGGGTAAACAGGGGCAGTTGGGATAGCCAGGGCTGGTTCATGGGGTTGGCCATGTGGCCCTGTGCCAGTGTCTTTAATTCCTCCGGATTGCGGTTTTCAAAGGCTTTCAGGTGCAGGCGGCCTGTCAGGTTCTTGCTGTCATTGACCGGGTAGTTGTCCCACAGTAGCGGTTTGCGATGCAGGCGCTCGCTGACATCACTCAGGTGATCTTCGGGAAATTCATCGGAAAACACTTTCGGGCCGGTCCAGAAAATATCGATTCGTGAATCCAGCTGGCTGCCCAGTTCCTCCAGGTAGTCAGCAGGCATCGGGCCAAAGTGTTTTTCCAGGACGGGATCATCGGTGTAATAGGTGGGGCAGAGAATGTATTGCCTGGCTTTGCTTGCGCGGGTGACGTGCTCCATGATTTTCAACTGCTGCGCGGCGAGATTGTCCTGGGCGCCCTGCATGTCATCAAAGAGTATGCACAGGGTGTCAGGATTGATTTCGTTGATCTCGGCAATCTTGTTCTCAAGGGCCTGTTTGCCCGCCGTGGAAAAATCCCGGTACAGTTCAAAGGGGCTCAGGCCCAGGGCAAATTCAACACCGGCATTGCGGTAATGTCCGGCCAGGCTTGCCAGGGCATCAAGGTGGTCTTGAGGGCAGGCCTCGGTCCAGTGCTTGCGAAAACAGTCGTCGTTTTTGGGGGCATACAGGTAGGTGGTAAAGCCGTTGCCGCTGAGAAACTGGGCATAATCCCGACGTGCTTCCCAGGACCAGGTCTTGCCAAAAAAACCTTCGACGACGCCAAGCCTGAAGGGCTTTACCTCTACCATGACGGGTGTGGCTTAGTTGGCCGCACTGCTCCTTACGATATTACGCAATTCCCGCACATCATCGATGCCGCCGACGTTGTTGACGTTGGTGAAACCGGCGGCTTCCAGGATTTCCTTGGCCTGTCCGGCGCGGTTACCGCTGCGGCAGTACAGGTTAATTTCTGCATCCTTGCCATACTGGGAAGCGATCATGTCGGTATCGATAGAAGCCAGCGGAATGTTGTTGTCACCATCAATGTGATCTTCAGAGTATTCAGCCTCGGTACGTACATCGATCCAGACAGACTCCTGGGACGAGGTGGCGCAAGCGGCAAGCAGTAGGGTGATTGTGGCAAGTATTAACGCGCGAAATGCTGTTTTCATGGGATGGTCCTCCGGGTTTCATTCCGCCTTGGCGGTTACTAACGCGATGATAGCATTGTAGGTCGGCATAGGCCCATTTATCCCGGGAAGCATCTCTGAAATTTTACATTGAGATGGATAAGGGTATCTACATGAAGGTAGTTACGGAACAAGGCCGTTTGCCGACATTGTTCAAATCAGCGCTTGCGGCATGTCGGCAAACGGGCTTTGCCCTGTGCCGATCTACAGCCGCTTGGCCATGCAGTCTTTTACCCGGGCCAGGGCATCGGTGATGTTTTCCGTGCTGCTGGCGTAGGAAAAACGAATATACCCTTCACCCAGGTGACCAAAGCTGGTCCCCGAGACCGTGGCCACGCCAACTTCTTCCAGTAACAGCTCCTCGAGTTCCTTGGACTTCATGCCGGTACCGGTAATGTTGGGAAAGGCATAGAAGGCGCCCTTGGGCGTCACACAGGAAAAGCCGGGTACATCATTGAGCAGGTCGACGATGAGCTTGCGGCGCTCATCGAACGTGGCATGCATCACATCAACGGCATCCTGGGGGCCGGTCAGGGCTTCCATGCCGGCTATCTGCACGGGGGCTGAGGGGCAGGAGGTGCAATTGATCTGCATGCGCTCGGCATGGTCAATCAGCTCTGCCGGCCACACGCCATAGCCCAGGCGCCAGCCGGTCATGGAGTAGGTCTTGCTCCAGCCATCGAGCAGGATGGTGCGGTCACGAATGGCCTCGTATTCCAGGAAGCTGACATGTTCCAGGCCATCGTAAAGCAGGCGGGCATAGATCTCGTCGGACAGCAGTACCACGTTCGGGAATTTTTCCAGGCCCTTGACGAAGTGTTCGATCACATCCCGTTCCAGAACGCCGCCGGTCGGGTTGGCCGGTGTGTTGATAATAATCAGGCGGGTGTTGTCATTGATCTGCGCCAGCACGCGGTCCGGATCAAAGGCAAAACCGTTTTCCTCAAGCAATTCGATGGGCACAGGCTTGGCACCGGAATAATTGATCATGGATTCGTAAATGGGAAAGCCCGGATTCGGGTACATGATTTCTGCACCAGGCTCACCAAACATCATGATGGCAAAAAACATGGTCGGTTTGCCGCCGGGCACAATCATGACATTTTCCGGATCAACATCCACACCGCGATATTTCTTGATGTCGTTGGTCACCGCCTCGCGGACCTGGGGCAGACCCTTGGCCGGGGTATAAAAGTGAAAGCCGTCTTCCATGGCCTTTTTGCCCGCCTCGACAATGTTGTCGGGCGTGCGGAAATCCGGTGCCCCGATACCCAGGTTGATGATGTCTCTACCGGCGGCCTCCATGGCCTTGGCCTTGGCGAGAATCTTGAAGGCTGACTCGGTTCCCAGACGGGACATGCTTGCTGCTAATTGCATAAATTCCTCAAAACGATGAATGCTGGTGATAATTATTGATTAAACGATAAAGGGATAAAAGGATAAAGGGAATAAAGGGAATAAAGGAAAAAGAGAGCGACGTGTCTTTCCGGGTACACGTAGGTCGGCATAGGCCCGAAGGGCCGTTTGCCGACATCTCGATAACGCTGAAAGCGGTTTATTCCACCAGGGAGGAATAAAGCCTTGCTCTTAATTTCTGGAAATCATCCAGCCCCGGATTCGGAGACAGGATCTGGGTCAGGTAAACCACCACCATGTTGTTCTGCGGATCAACCCAGTAGGTGCTGTGATAGGCACCGCCCCAGCCGTATTCGCCGACATTGCCCATGGTGCCGCGGGCGCCCACATCCTTGAGTACGGAAAAGCCCAGGCCCATGCCGGTGCCGGGCTGGAAGGGGATGTTGCGCAAATGGTCAGAGGTCATCAGTTCGATGGTTTTCGGACCGAGTATCCGCGTGCCATTGAGTTCACCGCCATTGAGGGTCATCTGCAGGAATTTGGCGTAATCACTGGCGGTGGACAGCAGGCCGGCGCCACCGGAGAAGGTCACCCTGGGACCATTGACGTATTCACCCTGTGCACCCATGCCGGGGCCGTTCGGTGCCGGTTCAATGCCACCGCCCTGACGGCCACGATAAACCGTGGTCAGGCGCGGTGCCTTGTCCTGCGGCAGGAAGAAATGGGTGTCATCCATGCCCAGTGGGGTAAAGATTTCTTCATCCAGGAACTCAGCCAGTGTCTGGCCGCTGACCACCTCGATGACGGCACCCAGAATGTCGATGTTGTAGCCGTAGATCCAGACAGTACCTGGCTGCGCTTCCTGGGGCAGGGCCGCCATTTTGCGGACAGTCGCCTGGATGCCGTCTGTCCTGTTGGCCAGGTACCAACCGGCAATACCCGCTTTTTCCCATTCCGCTACAGCAGGGCTGGCGCCGGCAAAACCACCATAGCCGATACCGGACGTATGGGTCAGCAGGTCACGCAGGTTGATGGGACGGTTCAGTGGCTCCAGGTCATAGCCACCGTTGTCATTGGGGACACCCACCTGGGCATCGGCCCACTCGGGAAAGTATTTGCTCAGGGGATCGGAAATCAGCAGGTCGCCGCGCTCGTGCAGGATCATGATGCCCGTGGCGACAATGGCCTTGGTCTGGGAGGCGATACGGAAAATACTGTCTTCGCGCATGGGTACATTACCAGCGATGTTCTGCATGCCTTTGGCCGAGGAATAGGCAATGCGCCCGTCCTTCAGCACCAGTGCCACGCTGCCGGCAACCTGGCGGTTATCAATGTAGGACTGCAGGACATCATCGAGTTGCTCGAGCCGGTCTCGGTCAAAACCCAGGCGGTCGGGACGTGTCCTGGCAAAGTCCTGGGCGGACAGCGAGGTGGTGACAAAGACGAGTACGGTTAACAGCGCAAGGCCGGTCTTGTTGAGCAGCTTCATGATTCCCCCTGAATGGAATGGTGCTTGTTATTGATGTTTTTTATTTGTCAGATGAACAGTGAGATGACAAGGTCAAACAGGGTAAGCAGTATACTGCCATAGAGAGCGGGTACAAAACCGTTGACCCGAAAGCCGGAGACGACAGCGGCCGAAAACCTGAACATGCAGGCATGCAGGACAAACAGGAACAGGCCGAAGGTCAAAATCGTGAACGGCAGTGTCACCAGGGTGATCACGGGCAACAGCAGGACATTGATCAGGCCCAGCACCATGGCGCCGCATAGTGCTGCCCACCACGAATCCACTTCCACGCCCTTGATCTGGCGGGCAATGAACAGGATCAGCAGTGAGCTGAGTATCAGGTGTACCAACAGTTCTGTGAGCATGGGGCCAGGTTCACTCTTTCGGGAAATTGAACATTCAACGAAGAAGGAGCAAATTCCGGGCCAGGAAAATTAAACTATTAAATTCAGATAGTTATGCTTGTTCGTGCGCGGAAAAGTCGGGCCGAATGGTGATCGGGGCCAATAGTTGGTCTTGTGTCAGAAACGGCCGTCCAGTGAGACCAGCCAGGTTTGAACTCAGGGCCGGTAGAAGGTAATCAACCTGCCCGCGGTAATAACCCCAATCCAGCAGGCCAGGGAAACACCGGCCATGAGTTTTACTTTCCACGGCATATCGGCTTCGGGTCCCAGGGTTTTGGCTTCCTGGAAAACCGTGGAATAGAAGCACAGCACATTGATACCGGCTACCAGTAAAAACAGCAGTTTGAAACGGAATGAATCATTGAAGATGTACTGGTCAGCATCGCCCACCAGGAACAGTGAACCCGTGGTGACATTGACCAGGAAGCCGGCAACGCCAAAGGGAATCAGCTTGTGAATGGCCGCCAGGGGAATGCCCCTGGCCATGCCCAGCATGCGCAGGTCCACCAGGCCCACCGACCCCACCAGCAGGCAAAGGCCCATGAAGTGCAGCGACTCTGCCATGGGCCATGACCAGTAACCCTGGGAAATAAAGGCCTCGGAGAGCCAGGTGCTTTCCAGCCAGTCGCTTAGTGCCTGCAATGTGGGATTGCGGTCCATAGATCAGAGGGTCCCTAGATACTCATGAGATTGACATAGGTGTAGGCCAGCAGGCGCCCGGCCACGATGGCGCCAGCCCAGAGCACGGTGGAAATGATGGCCAGATTTTTGGCACGCCTGGGTATTGCCCCGGTGTCATAGACCTTGTTGCCAAGAATGTTCGTGTTGAACCACTGCAGGTTCCACAAGGCCAGGGCTATACAGGCAAGCTTGATGTAAAAGACGGGATTGGTCAGCGCCTTGGTCGGGTAGCCGACCAGCAGCAGGATGCCGGAGATAGCGTTAACCACCAGGGCCAGCATGGCAACGGGCAAGAAGCGGCTTAACAGGGTTAACGGTATGCCCGGGGCTGCGCCCAGTACCCGGGCATTGATGGCCAGGGCGACACCGACCAGGAAGCCCATGCCCAGGGCATGAAAGGCAATAATGACGGGAAAGGCCATGGTCCAGCCGGTCTCACCCCGCACCCAGCTACTCAGGCTGCTGGTTTCAAGCCAGATAAAGAATGCTTCCACTTTTCCCCCTTGCCCTGAACGCAGCCAGAACAGAGTGCCTAGCATAAGCAAACCCGGGTAGCGGAGGCAATGGCTAATTACCGTGTAATGTCTTGTTTTGAAACTCAACAGCACCGTTGTTCGGGGCTAAAGCCCCTCCCACAGACTTCAGGGTGACCTGCTGATCCAGGTGGTCGAACAGGAATAATTCCCGTCTGAAAAAGTGCCAACCTCAACCTGGTGGTTTCATCAGAGCATGTGGGAGGGGCTTTAGCCCCGAACAACCACCTGGTATTTACAAACTGTGGCAATTCCAATTACCGACACTTGGTTTTTTACCTGGCCTGATCGTGTAAAATGCCCCCTTTTTTCAGGGCACTGGCCCGGGCAGGCTGGAAAGTATCCAACCTTAACAAGAGGAACAGGGACACATGAATATGACTTTTCGCGGCATATTACTCACAGCAATGGCAGTATTGCTCAGCGCCTGCGGCGGTAGTGATGACGCCAGTAGCGGCATAACCATGGCCCCGGATGCGGGCTCTGTCCAGACAGTCGCCCAGGAAGTGGTGCCGTGTCCTTCGGATCCGGGCATTACCTATATTTGCGGACTCATGAATGCCGAGGATCTGCTCATGGTGGGTGATACCGGCATGATCCTGACCTCGGGCATGGCCAATGAAACCACCAATGGTCACATGTACCTGGTCAACCCGCTGGATGACAGCTGGGAAGAACTGGTGGGCGGGCCCAACTATGCTGCCGATCATGACACGGCCATGTTTCCCAACTGCCCCGGACCGATGGATGTCAGCAACTTTTCCTCCCACGGCCTGGCCCTGGAAGAAACCGGTGCCAACGTCTTTGACCTGTACATCACCAGTCACGGTGCTCGCGAGGCCATCGAGGCCTTCACCCTGGACCTGAGTGAAGGGATTGCCGAGCTGACCTGGAAAGGTTGCGTATTACTGGACGATGCCATCATGCATAACAGTGTCGCCATCCTGGATGATGGCGGCTTTGTCACCACCCAGTTCATGAACTGGGAAGCGGGTATAGGTGCTGTTTTTGCAAGCCCCAACGGTGGCGTTCTGGAATGGCACCCGGGTGCCGAACCAACCCTGATTGAAGGCACCATGCTCACAGGCCCCAATGGTATAGCCGTGTCTGAAGACGGCCGCTATATCTTCGTGGCCTCGTTTGGCAGCCGTGAACTGGTCCGTTTCGATCGCAGTAGTGATCCGGTGACCAGTGAATCCGTAGAACTGGATATCGTTTTGGATAACGTACGCTGGGGCACACAGCCGGGCAAACTGCTTACGGCCGGAAATAATGCAGAGGGTGGTGGCTGGTCAGTGGTTGAGGTGGACGCCGACACCCTGGAAGTTGTCACTGTCGGCAGTTTCGATGACAGCATCGCCATGCAGGGTGTCAGCTCTGCGCTCCAGGTTAATGATGAAATCTGGGTCGGCACTTTCAACGGTGATCGCATCGCCTATTTCACCAGGCAGTAAGCAGTATTTGATTACGCCGGCTGGTGAACGATGTTCACCAGCGGGCTTTTTCTTATTTAAAATTCAAGAGAATTCATGAACAAATTCCGTTTCGCAATATTGCCCATGGCAGTGATGGCTGCTTCCGCCAATCCGGCCCTGGCATAGGATGAAAAGAATTACGATGCCAGTATCGCATTCGGCTATGTTGGCACTTCAGGCAACACCGATACCGACACCTACAATCTGGAAGTACTGTATACCCTGAACACCGAAATGTGGGAACACAACGTCAAGTTCCAGGCACTGGGCTCCCAGGAAAACTCCCAGGCCAAAGCCGAGCGCTACTTCCTGCAGGACAAGTCAGATTACAATCTCGATGAAGACCAGTACCTCTTCCTCAAGGGCAGCTACACTGATGACCGTTTCAGTGGTTTCGATTACCAGGCAGCTGTTTCAGCCGGTTATGGTCGTCACCTGATCAGGAATGACCGTTTTGAATTCCAGGGATTTGGTGGTCTCGGTTATCGTGAAAACAACCTGATCGGTGGAGGTAATGAAGGTGAGGTTATTGTGAGCCTTGGTGAAGAATTTGGCTGGCAAATCAGTGATAACGCTGCGCTGACCCAGAGCTTCACGACTGAAATCGGTGATACTCGTACAGTATCAGTATTCGAGGTAGGCCTGGAAACCAACATCATTGGTGACATCACCACGAAAATTGCCTTCCAGGCACGTAACAATTCTGATGTCCCCGTTGGCCGTGAGAAGACAGATACCCTCACCAGCATCAGCCTGGTCTATTCCTTCTAATACAGGTAAGAGGACGTTGTAGGTCGGCATAGGCCGCAGGCCGTTTGCCGACAATGGAGCTGCCTGTCTGCCGTAAGGTAGGTCGGATAAGGCCAAAGGCCGCCATCCGACAAAACTCACTGCGCTACTTACACCGATTGATCAGTGCATTGGTCGAGGCATCAAAGTCTGATGTCTCGCCCTCACTGGTCAATGCCTTGTAAATATCCGTACTCAACACCTTCCCCAGTTCGACCCCCCACTGGTCAAAGGCATTGATGCCCAGGATCACGCTCTGGGCATAAACCTTGTGCTCGTAGGCCGCTATCAGGCTGCCTAGGGATTCCGGTGTCAGGGACATCAGCACGAGGGTATTGCTGGGTCGGTTGCCCGCGACCACCTTGTGCGGGGCCAGTTCTGCGGCCGCCTGTTCATTCATGCCCTTGTTCACCAACTCAGCATGGGCCTGTTCCAGTGTCTTGCCGGCCATCAGGGCCTGGCTTTGCGCAAAACAGTTGGCCAGCAGTTGCTCGTGCTGTTCAAGGTTCTGGCTGCTGGTTTTGGCAACGGCAATAAAATCTGCCGGCACCAGGTGGGTGCCCTGGTGAAGCAACTGGTGAAACGAATGCTGCCCGTTGGTGCCGGCACTGCCCCAGACAATGCCGCCGGTCACAGTCTTTACCTTCTGGCCATCGCGGGTCACCGATTTGCCCAGGCTTTCCATGTCCAGTTGCTGTAAAAAGGCCGGAAATAAATGTAGCAACTGGCTGTAGGGTAATATGGCCCGCGATTCGGCCTTGAAGAAATTCAGGTACCAGCAGTCGAGCAGGGCCATCACCACTGGCAGGTTTTCGGACAGGGCGGCCGTCCTGAAATGCTCATCCATGTCGTGGGCACCGGCAAGCAGCTTGCGGAAGTTGTCCATGCCGATACCCAGCGCTACCGGCATACCGATGGCCGACCATAGCGAATACCGCCCACCGACCCAGTCCCACATGGGAAAGATATTGTCCTCGGCGATACCAAAGGCGCGAGCCTTTTCGATATTGGTGCTGACTGCGACAAAATGTTTGGCCAGGTCGCTTTCCACGGAATGGTTTTCCAGGAACCAGCGCCGTGCTGACTGGGCATTGAGACTGGTTTCCAGGGTAGTAAAGGATTTGGAGGCAATCACGAACAACGTGGTTGCCGGGTCCAGGGTTTCCAGGGTCTGCTCAAGGTGTTGCGGATCAACATTGGAGACAAAATGGCAGCGAATGCCATCCAGGTGGTAATCGGACAGGGCCGTGTAGACCATGGCCGGTCCCAGGTCGGAGCCGCCAATCCCCAGGTTGACGACATCGGTGATGGGATCGCCCCGGTAACCGCGCCATTCCCATGAGGTCACCGACGTCACGAATCCGGCCATTTTGTGCAGGGTCTCGTGCACGGTCCGTGTGTATTCGGTTTCCCCGTCGGGGGCCCGCAGGGCCACGTGCAGGGCCGGGCGGTCCTCGGTATTGTTGATGTGCTGGCCGGCAAACATGGCGGAGATGGCCTGCTCTAGGCCGGCCGCTTCGGCCAACCCGACCAGCAGTTCCATGGTGGCAGGATCCACGTGGTTCTTGGAGTAATCCAGCAGGATTCCGGCGGCCTCCAGGCTGAAATGGCCGAAACGCTCGGGATTGTTGGCAAACAGGGTGGAAAGGGTCTGGCGGGAGAGGTTTTCCTGGTGCGATGCCAGGGCCTGCCATTGGGGGCTGTCGGTGAGCGAGGACACGGCTGCTCCTGTGTGATCATCGAAGCATTAAAGTGTAACCTAATTATTGATCAAAAGGATGGGCATTGGTAATATGCGCGGCCTGCACCGATACCGTTGCGGCAGGCCCGTAAAGCATGTCGAAGCGTAGGCCGGAAATTGCGGAGCAATCTCCGGCAATCAGTGGCAAAGCCACTGAAAGGTAAGCGGTGGGATACCAGTCTATTAGCCGACTTCAGATACTGGTACCAATTCAAAAGTTTTCGCCGGCATAGCTCAGCCGTGGTAGAGCAACTGACTTGTAATCAGTAGGTCCCGAGTTCGACTCTTGGTGCCGGCACCAAATAAAATCCCCAGTCATCAGGCTGGGGTTTTTATTTCAGTAATATCAAACTATCTTGTCTCCCATATTGAAAACGCTTCACCAATGAAGCCTGAAACATATCGTTTAAATTTAGTCTTATGCCCACCGGACAAATGCGAAAATGTCTGCACTGCGGACTGGAAACCCGGCTGGAGTTTACAGAATTTCGTGACCGTCACGTAAGCTGTACCTGCCTCAAGTGTGACGACGAGTTGCTGGAGCAAAGTGATGGTTCAATCATTACCCGCGATATTGCCCATCAACAGGAAACGGTCCAGCAAGCCTTGATCAAAATGGATGATGTATTGCAGCAGGCCTAGGAAGGTTATGCGCGCGGTATACGGCTGGTAGTGGGCGGTGGTCGCATACGTGAAGAGGTGCTTAGTCAGTGTCAGTACTATCTCGATCAGGACTATATAGAGTCGTATTCCGTTGATCACTCCAATTATGGGGCCATCCTGGTTTTTTTACGCTCTGTATAAGACTTGCGATCCTTTTCACTTT
>Ga0181580_10000696_pt1 | contig 25572 bp, 22 predicted proteins | sample 071ome_23_FD_132413 | JGI IMG/M metagenome (GOLD analysis project Ga0181580, IMG submission 132413) | Coastal salt marsh microbial communities from the Groves Creek Marsh, Skidaway Island, Georgia - 071403BT metaG (megahit assembly) | ecosystem: Environmental > Aquatic > Marine > Intertidal... | reverse complement strand
TATATTGGCTCTGTATAACGAGCGTAAATTCAAATAGAATTAGTTATAATTAGCTAAGGTCAAAAGGTTAGCCCATATCTGAAAAACAAGGGGTCGGCAGTTCGATTCTGCCTCTGGCCACAAGGTTTTATATCAAAAATACAAATTATGTCTCAAAAACTTTACGCATTGACATTAAATAAATTATAAACTAATTGTAATTTGAAAAAATTAACATATCTAAGAACAATCACTTCCTTAAGAGGAATTTCAATATTAGGAGTCTTATTTTACCATTCACATTACCCCAGTTTTCAACATGGGTATTTAGGTGTAGATGTTTTTTTTGTTATTAGTGGTTTTTTAATAGGTAATATAATTTTTTCCGAATTAAACAATAGTCAATTTAAATTTATAAATTTTTACATTAGGAGATTAAGAAGGTTACTCCCATCATTAATTTTTACTATAATTTTGGCATTTATAATTTCTTACTTCACATTTTTACCAGAAGATTTTGAAATATTTAATAATTCAATTCCCTATACATTACTTTTTGTAGGAAATATATTTTTTTGGAATACAAATGATTATTTTTCACCAAGTACAGAGATTATGCCTCTATCACACTTATGGTCTCTAGCACTAGAAGAACAGTTTTATCTAATATTCCCTTTCTTAATATTTATAATTTTTAAATATAAATTTTTTCGAAAAAATTTAAAGCTGATAATTTTAATTGGAATTTTCTTAAGTTTTGTATATACAATATCAGAATTTTATAACTTGCCTTTTGATTGCCCAGCAACTAATTGTATTGAAATTACGAACTTTTACTGGCTTCATACAAGAGCATGGGAATTGTTGATTGGTGTTTTACTAAACTTTATTAGAGTTGATAATTTTATATTTAACAAAAGTGCTCTATATATAGGTTTACTTATAGTTTCAATTTCATTCATTCATATACCAGATGGCTTAAGTCATCCCGGAATAGGCACTCTTCCTACTCTGTTTGGCACAGTTTTGATAATTTTAAGTTCTTTAAATAATGATAATAACTTTCTTAGCAATTCTTCATTGATGTATTTTCTTGGGAAAGTTAGTTATAGTTTGTATTTAATTCACTTTCCAATATTTGTAATTAGAAATTATTTTGAATTAAATTTTAATATTTACAAAAATTTTGATTTATTACCCATTTTACTAATTTTCATTTCATTATTTATTAGTTATTTTATGTGGAAATATATTGAAATTCCGTTTAGAAATTATAAATTTTTAACAAATAAAAATTTTTTAATAACTACAGTATCTTCTATTTTGATAATTTTGATAATTACAGTTTTCCCAATTATTCACAGTAAACCTTTAAATTCTGATTATGAAAAATTCAACTTTTCAACAGATTTTAGTACGAAACGGCAATGTTTTTTCGAATATGTTCCAGATGATTTGCTACAAATTGATCAATGTATGAAACCCGTTAAAAATAAAAAAAATGTATTGGTAATGGGCTCAAGTATTGGTGCAAATATTTTTAATGGACTATACAAATTAGATCAAGAATCCATAAATTTTGATGTTGTAACTGTTACAGGTTGCCCACCTTTGATTGATAGTTATGAATTTGATATTTTAAATTTTTCCAAAAATAAATGTGAAGTGATTTACAAACAAATAAATAAAAATTTAATTGAAAAAAATTATTCAAAAATAATTTTTGTATACCAGTGGGGTGAATTATTAAGTAATCAAATAAGTAAAGACATGTCATTATTTGATTACACTATAAATAATATTCTTGTAAAGGTTCCAAAAGAAAAAGTGCTTATAATTGGCCCACCAGTCAATTGGAATGTTCCTTTAAATATATTTGCAATACGTGAATTAAATTTTAGAAATAAAGTACATCAATATAATTCTTCAAATTTTGATAAAAATATTTTTACAATTGACAAATTATTTAATAATAAACTGATAAAACTTCAGATTGAGACCTATTCATTAATAGATTTCTTCTGTAGCGAAAGTGAATGCTTAACTTATGAAAAAGTTAATGACATATACTACTTTGTTTCTAATGATCATGTACACATTACTGATTATTTTACTTATAAAATTGGTCAAGATTTATTTTCTAAATTAGATAATATTAAACAAGAATAAATTATTAATAATTCTTTAAAAGAATAGCATTAAGATTTGTCATATAGTTATACAAGTTATGAAAAAAATAATAAAACAAATTTTACTTAAATCACCAAAACTTAATCGAAAATTCATAAATTTAAAAAATTTTTATTCGACTAAAAATAAATTAAAAAGTTCTATTGGACAGATGAAAGATCGTACGTTAGAAGAAAAGCTAAGAGACTTAATTAAAAATAATGAAATTGAAAATATTGTTGAAGTAGGCACCTGGAATGGACTTGGCTCAACAAAAATGTTTATAAATTTAATAAAAGAATCAAAGAAAAATATTAATTTTTATTCAGTCGAATCTGACAAGCTTTGTTATAAACAAGCAAAAAAAAATTTAAAAAATGAACTCGCTGTTGTAAATTTGATTTTAGGAAGAGTTCATGAAATTGAAGATTTAAATTATGTAAATAAAGATATAATTTTTAACTTTGGATATGGCGAAAAAGAGTTTGAATGGTTTATTCAAGACTTAAGAAGATATAAAAAAATAAAAAATGTAATAAATCTAATTCCTAAAAACATCGAAATACTTCTTTTAGATGGTGGAGAATTTTCTGGATATGCAGATTTTTTAAAACTTTATAAAAGGAGCAAATTTATAGTATTAGATGATGTAAGCTCGTTTAAACAACATAATGTTTTAAATTTTATAAATAAAGACTTTAAAAATTTTGAATTAATCTTTGACTCTAACAATAGAGGAGGAGTTAGAATTTACAATTTTCTACCAAATGCTTGATAACCCAAAAATACCAATCATTACATATCCAAATTACTTTAAAAAACAAAGAAACTTGAAATATAATAATCTGAATGTCTCTAGTTGTTAAGATACTCAACTTATAAAAAGTAATAAGTTCACTTTTTAGCTAGTTTTATTTACACAAATCCTTGCAATGAATGCTACAATTTTTATAATTTTGAAAAACCTCACTATGGGTAATAAATATCAACATAATTATTCTCAAATACAACCATCAGTGTATGAGCTTGACAAGCGAATAAAAAAAGCTGATAAAACAGTTTTAGTATTAAAAGACTATCTAAAAGTTACTTCTGATTTAACTTTGTTAGATATCGGTGCTTCAACAGGCATAATGACTAATGAATACTCAAAACATTTTAAAAAAACAATAGGTGTAGATTTGGATAGAAATGCAATAGATTTTGCTAAAAAAAAATTTCAAAAACAAAATCTCAAATTTATTTGTTCTCCAATCGAAGAATTGGATTTACCCAAGGCATCAATTGATGTTATTACATGTTCACAAATATATGAACACGTCCCTTCTGACAAAAACTTAATGAAAGTAATAATAGGGTTGTTGAAACCAGGTGGAGTTTGCTATTTTGCTGCTGGCAATAGATTTAAAATTATAGAACCTCACTATAAATTACCTTTTTTATCCTATCTACCAAAAAAAGCTGCAAATATATATCTTAAATTATTTACAACACACAATTTTTATTATGAAAATTTAAAATCTTTAAAAGATCTTAAAAGGCTAGTTTCTAAATTTGAAATAATTGACTATACGTTAAAAATAATTAAAAACCCTTCGCGTTATTCTGCTGATGATATGTTAAGTGAAAAAACATTAAAATATTATATATTTAATTTGATAGCAAATAAATTTTATTTTATGATTCCAACATATATATGGATTCTCAAGAAGCCACTAAATGAATAAAAAAAATTTTATTAATTTGAAAAACGATATTTAAAAATTTTGTAAAAGATATTAATACCATCAATAATTTTTATTTTTTTTCCATCAGAATAAGTCCTGCCAACATAATCAATAGAAACCTCAATGATATTATTTTGTAATTTTATAAATTTGGAAATTATTTCAACTTCAACACCAAATCCATGTTCCTTGAGCGAAATAGAATTTAAAAATTCTGTCGAGTACAAAAGGTATCCACTTGAAATATCAGAAATTTGGCTCCAGTGAAGTATATTGAACATTTTACACAATAAAAAATTTGCTAAAGACAAAAACTTGTACATTCGCTTCCTATTTTGTTTTCCAATAGTTCTTGAACCAAGTATTAGGCTAGAGGGATTAGATTTTGCTAATTCAAACATATTAATAATGTCTAAAGGATTTTGTTCTAAATCTGCATCGTGAACAATAAGATGAGAAGTCATTATTTTATTTTTTACAAAATTTAGACAGCTTCCTTTTCCTTCATTTATATTTTTTTTAAATAAAGTAATATTTTCAAATTCTCTACTTAAACTTTCTGCAATTTCTAGACTATGGTCTGTTGAACAATCATCTACTAAAAAAATGTGATCAGCAATATTTGCTGACCTTAGGTTTAAAACAGATTTCCTAAGGTACTTTTCTTCATTGAAAAATGGAACAACAACTGTTAGATTCATATTAGAAATTTTAGTTAAAATTTAAAATTCGTTTTAATTTAATTATCAGAATTTCAAATTCAATACAATTATATTCGATTTTATTTAGGATATATTATATTGATAAAGATTAATAAATTTAAAAAATATAACTTTGGTGAATTTGCAATTGTCTTATCAACACTGCCAATTGTTACAAACTTTTTGCTCACATTTCGGGAGGAAATTAAGTATCAAATTTTAAAATATTTTTTCTTGGCACTGCCTTTAACAATTCTCTTATTTTTATTTTTTTTAATGATAGGCATAGCTATAAAAGAAATTTTTGAACTTAAAACTATATCATTTGCTATTGCAGCTTCTTTTGGAACAATTTTTATGTTCAATAATATTTTTTTGTTTCTAACTGCAAATATCGATTTTAGAATTCTTGTTTATTGCTATTTATTCTTATTATTCTTATTATTCTTATTTAAGCTAGAAAAACCTAAAAATTACTTTATAGTTTTCCTTTCTATAATTTTAATTTTTCTTATTAATTTACTATCAAATCAAGGACTATTTTTTGACCAACATCTTGAATTATTTACATCAGATGAAGCAAGATTATGGTTCCCAACTACACAAAGTATATATGAACAAAATTATTTAATTGCTTTGCAATCTTCATCTATTGAGGGTTATGGAGTTTATTCAGCATATATAAAATCTTTTATCTCAATAATTAGTTCATACAATAATTTATATGTCTACAATCCTTCTACATCTAATCTTTTTTTAATATTTTTTTTCTTAATGATTTATGAAATTGAAGCAAACAGGAAAATAAAGTTAACTTTAAGTGTTCTTTTCTTTTCAATTTTTTTTACAAATAACTGGATAAATTACTTATTTTTTAACTCACTACTAGGTGAGGGTCCCGCAGGATTTATTTTTGGAGCTACAATTTTTGAAATTACTAAATCGGAAAAGAAGATACCAATTTACTTATTATTATTTTTATCATTTAATGTTTATGGAAAAAATTTCTTAACAGTTTTAACAGTGTTGTTGATAATTTATGCTTGTTTAAAATACAAAAAATTATTCTATTTAATGATTGGAATTTTTCCTATCTTAATATCTCTAATTAATGCTTCTTTATATGAAGTCGGTTATCTATGGCAGTTCTATTTTTCAGATAGTAATACTCAAAGAAATAATGATTTTTGGAGTCCAATCAATTTTTTAGAGATGATAAAACAATTTTATGTTGACAAGACCTTAACAATAGTTTTTATAGTAATAATTGCTTTATACGTTCTTTCTAAACAGAAATTGAAAAAACTATTTTTAAATGAATACTTAGGTGAGACTATTTTCTTTGTAAATATCATAGTTGTTTTCGTTGTTTATATTTTTTTGGTTGAAGAGCTAGAGGCAATTCAAGATAGCTACAGATACCTTATTACTACCTTATATTTACTTCCACTTACACTAGCAAAATTCACAGAAAATAATGACTGATTTAAGTTAAGGGTATCTAATGTCATATTTTATCAAATAGTCCTTAAGTCGAACTATAGATTCTTTAAACGAAACATTCGGGGTAAAGTTTGTATCATTTACTAGAAGAGATGTATCAAAATTTTCTTTACTTAAAACAATATCAGCGGAGTTATTTGAATTAATTGTGAGTCCTTTATAATTTGAAAATAATTTTTTCATTTCAAATATATAATTTTTAAGTATTTGAGGATTTCCAGATCCAGCAATATAAGTATTAAGTCTTTTTCCATTTTCTAAAACAGCTTTATAAGTATCAGCACAATCAATAACATCTATAACATCAAACAACTGTACTCCACTAGACATTACTATTGGTTGATTATGTATCATTTTAGATAGTGAAACTTGAAGGAAAGAATCTTTTTCGTCCCCAGGCCCAATTATGTGTGAATTCGTTAAAAATATCACATCTGTTTTGCTGTAAAATGCTCTTTTTTTTAATGCTTTTTTAGTCCAAAGTTTTGATAGTGCATAGATTACATGCCTGTTATAAACAGTATCCTTTTTAAAATCAAGACCCAAGTATTTCTCAGCGAAAAATTCCTCCATTGTTCCGGTAAATAAAAACTTTTCAATCTTTAATTTTTCAGCACTATCAAATAACTTTAATGTGGTAGATAAGTTTTCAAATTGTTTCTGCACGTTTAAGTCTGATAAGCCTTCTTTACCACTCCAAGCAATATGAAACAAAGCATCTATTTTTTTATTTTTCCAATCTATATTTGCTAATATTTCATCTAAGCTGTCTATTGACAGGTCACAACTTTTATAGATAACATTTTTTAGTTGTTTTAACCGAAACTCATTTATATCGTTATAATTTTTTCTCCCTAATGCTAAAACTTCATAACCGGAATTAGATAAAGTTTCAGATAATTTTGCACCTAAAAACCCCGCACCGCCGGTTATTATTACGTTTTTCATCTTACTTTAAAAGAACTTACTAATTTTTTTAATTTTACTTCAACATTTGAATAATCCATTTCCCTAAAACTTTCAAACTTGTTAAAAACTTCATAATTTAAAAAGTTTGACTTATCAACTTTATTTTTATCCGAAATAATTTTCTTATTGTTGATAATTTCGTGTATTAATTTAAAGTATGTTTCCAAACTAAAAATTACATCACTTCCTGTATAGTAAGTTTTTTGATTAGAACCGTTTAGAGCAATATTGTAAAGCTCATTTGCTACATCTGAAAGTGTTGTTATATTGCATAATTCACCGTTATTTGGTATTTCATAGTCTTTACCAGCTATTATATTTTTTAAATTATTTTCAACAAAATTATTGTTCCTTAATTGGCTGTCTACAGTAACAGATGTCAATGTATGAATAAAATCAATTTTTTCAACATAAGCCTTAAATGAAAGTATGTCTTTTGTAGCTAGTTTAGAAAAACCATAATCAAAGTGGCTAAAGTTATTAGCTTCAGAATACTTTTTGGAATCTAGGATACGTTTTACATGTATTTCATCAAATGAACCAGCATTAATAAATTTTTTAACTTTTAATTTTTTACAAAGATTAAAATACATTGATGAAACCCCAATATTTTGGTTTTGAATTTCGTAACCCCCATCTGTAAGTGTGTTTCCCCCCTCCCAAGCAAGGTGGAAGAAATAAGACTTAACTTCTGTACTATTTGCAAAAATAATCATATTGTTTAATTCAGTTTCACTAATTTCAATCCATTTATCAAACATAATTTCCTTAGAGAACTTAAAAGATTGATTTTCATTTTTGAGAAATTTTACAGCCAGAATTGAGTTTTTTAGAAACCTTCCGATACAAACAACTGTGAACTTATGTTTAAGTAAAACAGAAGTTAATTCATTTCCTATTCTTCCTGTAGACCCTGTTACAAAAGCAATATTTTCCATTTACATTATCCTAATTACAAATGAAATTATATAAGTCAATTGCTAATTACAAGAGATAATTTTAAGAGAAAAAAATTAAATTACATTAACCTATTTTTATGACAAAATTTAAACAAGTAGTAATTTTAGCTGGTGGAAAAGGTACTCGTATGAGGGAAATGACAGAAGATCTACCAAAACCCATGGTTACTATTGGAGGAGTGCCTGTTCTAGATCACTTAATAGGTATTTTTAGAAGGTTTGGAAAATTTAAATTTATTGTTTGTGCGGGATATTTAGGAGAAAAAATAGAATCTCACTATAAAGGTAATGATAATGTAGAAGTTGTTTTTACTGGTGAGGAAACAGAAACCGGAGGTAGGCTTTTTAAAGTTCGTGATTTATTAGACGACAATTTTTTATTTACATATGGAGATGGTTTAGCAAATGTAGATATAAGTAAATTAATTTCAGAACACCAAAAACATGATAAAACAGGAACTATCACTGTTACTAACCCGGTATCTAGATTTGGACTTGTTGAGTTTGACAGACAAATGAAAGTTCAAAAGTTTATTGAAAAGCCAAAGCTTGAAGGTTTTGTAAACATTGGTTTTATGGCGTTTAACAAAAATATATTTAACTATATTGACGATGATTCGATTCTAGAATCATCACCTCTGATAAATTTATCTAAAGACTCTGAATTGTTTGTAAATATCCACGAAGGTTTTTTTGAGCCAATGGATACTTATAGAGAATATTTAAATTTAAATAAGTTATGGAGTAATGGAAATCCACCATGGTTAAGAGATATTTAATTACTTTTTTAAGTATCTAAATTTTATTGCAAGGTCCAAAGACTTCAGAACTATTTTTAAACGGTTGTAAATAACCTTAGGCACTATTAGTCGAGCAGTTCTTACAAATAGTTCATAAATTTTCCAAAAAGGAGATTGGAAGTAAAATAGTTTATTTAACTCGAAAAAGTATTGATTTAGGACTGTTTTAAATTGACTAACAAACTTTCCTTCTATTATTTTGTGAGTATGAAGAATCACATATTTTTCTAGGTATCTAGGATATCCATAGTGATTATCAATTCTGCACCTAAAGTGATAGTTGTCTTTATCAATTTCGTATTTGAAGATATTTCCTAGAATATCAAATCTTTTTCCAGAAGTAGCTACGACCCCATTTTCTTGCAAAATCATTCCAAGAGCAACATCATCCCATTCGTTCTTGTTAAAATTACTTTTTTCTTGAATTAACAAATCAATAGTATTTTTGTTCATTAAAATCCCAGCACCACTGATAAAATTTACTTCTTTTCTAGTTTCGTTTGCAGGTAATTTCATAAGTTTACCGTCATAAATAAAACCTTCTCTATTTGCAATCTTCTCTATGTAAATAAGTAAATTTTCTATGTTAATATATGAGCTTGTATTTGTTCTAAATACAAAATCAAATTCTAAGTTTTCATTAACCCACTCAATAGCCTTTAATGTTTTAACCCCTATGTCTTTAGTCTGACTGCCAACATTAACAATTAGTTCGTTTCCATAGAGCTTATTTTCACTTCCAGATTTGTAAAAAACTATTTGTACATTTTTAGAATTGTGTTTTGCCCAAGTTTTTTTGATAGCTTTTTCATTTCTTTTTGAAGGATATGTGTTAGAACTAAGAACAAGAATAAGTAATTTAATCATCTTAAATTAATAATCAACTAAATTTACTGCTGAGTGATCTTTCTCCGAAATTATTGGATTATTTATTTTCCAGTCTATATCCAAACTCAGGGGATTAATTGCACTATCATATTCAGGACTGTAGTTTCCTGATTGAAGATATACAACAACTGACTCTTTACTTAAAGTTGAAAAGCCATGTGCAAACCCCTCAGGGATAAGAACCGATATATCATCTTTTTCATTTAAACTTATAGTTCCATATGTACCATAAGTTTTTGAGTTTTTTCTAATATCGACAAAAACATCTAATATTTCGCCTTTTACACATGTGATAAATTTTTTTATTTCAAAAGGCTGTTTTTGAAAGTGGAGGCCTCTAATTACATTTTGTTTTGATGTTGTGCACAAAACCTCTTTTATTTCAGGAAATAATTGATCAAGTTCGTCGCCATGAATAGTTTTTTTTAACGTACCTCTGTCATCGTTAAAATTTACCCCTGAGCAAACTTTAATTTCAGAAAGTTCTTTAGAATAATCATTTACTTTCAATATATTTAATCTCTTTAAATTATTTTATATTAATGTCGCGATATATAATTGCATAAAATAATAAACTATAAAAATACTATTAAATTATGAAAAAAAACGTACTACTGACAGGTGGAAGTGGCTATATAGGGTCATGGTTTGTTGAAAAGTATTCCAAAAATTACAATATAAAAATATTAGATACTGTTTTTTTTAATAATCATTTAAGTAAAAAAAATATTCAAAAATTTATAAAAAAAGATATAAGAAAAATAAATTTAGAAGATTTAGCAGATGTTGATATAGTCGTTCACATGGCGGAGCTTTCAAATGACCCATTAGGAGAAATAAATAAAGACTTAACATTTGAAATAAATGTTCTAGGGACAAAAAGATTAATTGAATTAGCAAAAAAAGCACAAATTAAAAAGTTTATTTATATGTCTTCTTGTAGTGTGTATGGCGACTCTGGAGACACGGTAGCAAATGAAGAGATAAAAACAAATCCACTTACTGAGTATGCAAAAGCAAAATATGCAAATGAACAATTTTTACTTAATAACGATTTTGATTTCGAAATTAAAATCTTGAGAAATGCAACAGCTTTTGGCTATTCCCCAAACACTCGGACAGATCTTGTAATTAATGATTTATCGGTTGATGCGCTTAACAAAAAACAAATAAATGTTTTATCTGATGGAACTCCCCGAAGACCATTTGTACATATTGGTGATATATGCAGATTTATAAATTTTTTAATGTGTGAAGATAATAAAAAAAAGTTACTTGTAAATGTTGGTAGCGACAAATTAAATCATACTGTAAAAGAGGTTGCAGAAATTATTAGCAGATTAACAGATGTTCCAAATGTATCTTTTGGAAAGTCAAATAGTGATGCTAGGTCTTATTTTGTAGACTTTAGAAAATTATCAAAACTATATCCGGAATTTAAATTTATTTACACAGTAGAAGAAGGAGTTAAAGAAATTCAAAAAAATATTGAATTAATAAACAAAAATTTTTTCAATAGTAAAAGAATAAAAAAAATTAATTACTTGCTTGATGAAAAATTAATTGATGATAGTTTGTTTTGGAATATTAATAAAAAATAGGGCACCAAAATTAAATTATTTTTTAAGCTCATTGATAAGCTAATTTTAAATCGTATATAATTAATAATACTTGTGATATCTAAAGAGCTTACTTTAATTCTGCCGACAAAAAATCACGAAAAACTAATCTCAGAAAAAATTGAATATGTATCAGAGTTCTTAATTCAAAATTTTGAAAAGCATGAAATAATAATTGTTTCAAATGGTTCTCGTGAAGAAAACACGAATTTAATTAAAGAGTTGTCAATTCCAAATATTGTTCATTTAATTTATGAAACTTCTGGAAAAGGTTTTGCAGTTCGCGAAGGAATTAAAAATTCAAAATACAATTTTGTATTAATTTGTGACTCTGATTTTTCAGTTGATATAAAATTTATTAAAGACTTTTTTAAAAATGGATTACCAATATCTGAATTTGTAGTCGGATCTAGGAAAATAATTGGTTCCTTTGTTGAAAAGTCTCCATTTATTCGATTAATTAGTGGTGGATTATTTACTTTTTTAACAAAATATTATTTAAAAATAAAAATTTCCGATACTCAATGTGGATTTAAATTGGTTGATAAAACTCGATTTTTTAATATAGACACTTACTCTTCAGATGATTTCTTCTTTGATGTAGAGTTGTTTATTTTAGCTACCGATTTAAACCTATCTATTAGTGAAGTGCCGGTTCACTATATTCACAACAATCAAACTTCAGTTAATTTACTATCTGATTCTTTAAGAATGTTTTTAAAAATATTAAGGTTTAAAAGACTATTTTGACGAAACATAGACTTGATAACCAAAGATCTCACTATAAGAGAAATTATTATTATATCCTGTTTTAAGAATACAATTTTTTTGATACCAACACTGATTAGTATTTTTAGGAGTAACAAATTTTTCACTAAATTTAATATAATCAACACTTTCAATTTTGAAATCGGTTAAATTAAAATTATTTATTTTAGCTTCACTGTACATGAAAAATCTTGGAAATAAAAGGACAACTACCAATACAAGAGCCGTAATTGTGAATTTATTAAAATATTTTTTAAAATAGTCTCGAATTTTTAAATCATCTATTGCAAAAATAAGAATTAAAGATAAAAAATAACCAAAAGCGTTTCTGAATGCTGGGACCGTTAGAAAAAATAATATAAAATTAGCTGTAACAAAAATTATGAAAGATAACTTTAATTTAGTGTTTTTTGCTATTGTTTTAAATAATATTTTTTTCACTAAAAAAATAATTATTATTGAAAATAAAAAATTTAAAAATATTTGTAGGTTATATGCGTGGTTGATGAATTCATTAATCCATTCAATAAAATTCTCCCCAAATTCATATCTCTTATTGTAAGTTACTGTGTTTGAAGCCGATTTTAAGAGGTGTGCATAATTTGTCCAACTTAAACTATTAATACAGCTTGAAATTATTGGAAACAAAAGACAACCAGATATTAATATATTTTTCAAAACGAAAATACTTAAAATTGAAACTAAGAATAAATTAGGTTTTGTAAAGAGTTTAATATCTTTTCTAAAAATAAAATGATAATAAATAATTAAAAAAATAAGCGGTGCAGCATTTGATTTTAATTGAAAAGCAAATAATGAAAATAATAAAATTGTAAATTGCTGTTTTTCATCAGTATGTTTTTCTATAAGATTATTTAAAACAAGCATACAGACGATTATCCACAATGTTCCAACAGCTGTATCAGGTTTACTTACCATTTGAATTTGTATAGCTCCATTACCACCTCCTTTATATCCAAAATTATCTAAAAACAAATATAACAAAATAAAAAAAGATGAATTTCTTAAGAAACTGTTTGTATTTTGCCTTAATAAGGAAAAAACAAAACATAAAAATGAAGTTATAAAAGTTAATTCAACGAAAAAAAATAACAAATTCAATTCAAAGAACCTAAATTGATTAAAAATATATTCTTGAATAGAACCATATGAATAATACGGGTTTAAATTTGATAGTCCTATCACTATTTTGTTTTCGTATGTCCAGTTTTGAAAATTTAAATGGTATGCGCCAGCATCATAATGAAACTTTATTCCATAAGAACTAAAAGATATTAAAAATGGTATTACTATCAAGTTGATTAATTTAATACCTTCAAACTTTTCATTTATAATTTTAATAAAACCAATAAAAGCGATTAATAAATAAATTATGTATAGAATTATTGATAATTCTCTAATTGGAAAGAAAAAATTGATTAGAATATTTATGTTTCCAATTAAAAATAAACTAAAAATGGGGTAAAGATTTTTAAAGTATAGATCATTTGAAAAATATATTTTAAAAAAACTTACAATCCCTTTTCCAAAGAAAAATAAAAATATATAAAAGACTACAAAAATTAGATTATTCACAAATCTATTTTAATTATCAAAATTTATAGATTAGATATTACAAAATTTTCTCATGAATTTGTAAAATTCAATACTTCATTAAAATATTTAGCATGGATATATCTTTTGGAATTTTTACTTATATCGGCAGAGAAAAAGAAGTACTGAACGTTATAGAAAGTATACAAAATCAAAAAATTGAAAATTATGAAATTATTGTAATTGGAGGCTCAGACAAATACTATGACTACGATACTAATTTGCTACATTTTCAATTTGATGAATCAATTAAGGAAAATTGGATTACAAAAAAAAGAAATATATTTTTTGAAAATGCTAATTATGATACTTTAGTTTGTATTCATGATTATTTGGTGTTTGGCAATAATTGGTATCAGGGCTTAATAAAATTTGGATCAAATTTTGATGTATTGTCTAATAAAATCATTAAAGAAAATGGATTAAGGCATTTTGACTGGATGCTTTGTACTAACAATGAAAACAGATTTGATAATTTAATAAAACAATCAAGACAGCAGCTTTTGCCATACGATATCCATAATTTGAGTAAGCTTATGTATATATCTGGTGCATTTTTTATATTAAAAAAATATGTAGCAGATGAATTTAAATTTAATGAAGAACTTGTTTTGAAAGAAGCTGAAGATGTTGAATGGTCTTTGAGAGTAAGAAAAAAATATATATTTAGTTTTAATCAATTTTCTGAAGTATTTATTCCTTCGGTTCATAAAAATTCAGATACTAGAGAATTAGTAACAGAAAGCCTACTTAACGATTTAATTGAATATCAAAATAATGAAATTAAGGTTATTTATGATTTCTTAAAATATAAAGTTTTTTTAAAAACTTATAAAAAATTATTTAGTTAAATTTTAGAATATAACTTATTGTAAATAAGATTATAAGATGACAACCAATCAGATTGAGTCTAAAAAAAAGTACTTAGTTATTTTAGCTGGTTCGCCGAGAGGTGGACTCAAGACATGGAAGTCATTATTTAAATATGTTGTAAATCACTTAAATGCTGATTTAGCAATTTGCACTACAGACAATTACATAGGAAAAAATATATTATTCGAAAACGCAAATTACAAGTGGATAATGGAAAATCCTGATAATTTTGAACAGTATTATTACGATAATTTTGAAGGCAACTGGAAAGAATACTTACTAAAAGGTAAAGAGTTAGGACTGTATGAATCTGGATTAATCCATTTTGTATTTAAAGACTTTATTTATAAAAATTTTAAAGAAATTTTAACTCAGTATGAGTACATAATATATTCACGATTTGATCAGTATTACACAGACTACCATCCTAAATTTTCAGAAGATTTTATCTACATTCCTGAAGGTGAAGACTATTTTGGAATTTGCGATAGGCATGTAGCTTTTAAATCTAATAAAGCCAAAGAGTACTTTTCAATTATTGATTATATTAACTCAAAAAAAGCAATTGATGAAATACCAAAGTTTCCTAATTGTGAGTCAGTGTACAAACAGCATTTAATGGCAAAAGGATTGCTGACTTATGTCAAAAGACATAAAAGAGTATCATTTACTGCAGCACTACAAGGCGACTCAACTAACTGGAGAGTTCCTGAATATAAAGTTTTTCTATCTAACGGATTGAGTATTAAGTATCCAGATGAATTTTTACAAGCAATGAAAAATAAATACTCAAATAACTTATTTTTATTAAACTTTATAAATGACTTTCCATTAAATATTTATTATCTTTTTTTAATTTTTAAAATTAATTTATCCGCAATTTTAAAAAAAGAAAAAAAGTTAATTTGTGAACAGCATGGAAAATATTTTTTGAGTCAAAGGTACAATAAATTGAGTACATGCCCTCAATGTGAAAATCTAAATGATTTAGAAATTAGTGAAATTTAATTTTTAATATTTTTCTTTAATTTTTTTAGTTGATCCTTATACAAAGGAAAAAAAGTATCTCTCTCCATTAAAGAGTCCACAAACTCAACATCTTCAAGGTAGTCAACAGCTTTAGATTTATATCTTGTCTCAAATGTAGTAATTTTAAGATTACTATCAAATGCTCTAAGCAACTCAACGCCTTCAACATTCTCAAGAGTTGAACACGGAGTCTGGTTAAAAATTTTTAAAGACTTTCCTGTAAAAGCTATAAGACCAATTTGTTTTTTTAAATTAAAATTTTCCCTAAATGGGTGAGGTATGTCGGCCCTACTCATGTACAAAACTCGGTTAGTAGTATTTGTGACGACCTTAACAGATCCAACATCATTTTTTTCTTTAAGCTTTAAAGAAGGAAAACAGATATCGCTTTCGCTAGGATTAAAATTATCCAAAATATCATCAATTAATTGGGGGTTAATTACTGGTTCATCTCCCTGAATATCTAAAACAATATCTTCTTCTTTAATATTCAATTTATTACTTGCTTCAAAACACCTCTCAGTACCATTTTTGTGTTCAGGAGAAGTCATTAAAATATCGACTTTATAATCTTTGCCAATTTTATAAATTCTTTCATCATCTGTGCATACAAATACTTTATCAAGGCTACTCAACTTTGATCTATAGTAGACATGCACAAACATTGGAAAACCTTGAATTTCTTGCAGTGGTTTACCCGGAAAACGCGAGCTAGCATATCTTGATGGTATTAATCCAACTTTTATCATTTGTTAACAATTATAAGCAAAATTACATGCCTAAAATACAACTTAATATGAAAATAAATTTTATTGAATGCACCCTAAGAGATGGGGGTTATCACAATAATTGGGATTTTGATTCAGAATTAGTTTTTGAATATTTAAAAACAATGTCTATCTTAAATTATAAAAACATTGAGTTTGGATTTAGATTTTTGGACGATTCAAGCTGGATGGGCGAGTTTGGATACACTACAGAAGCGACAATAGAGAAATATAACCCTAGTTCAAAATTTAATCTCGGCGTTATGATAAATTCATCGGATTTTATAAAAAATGACTCAGTAAATTTACAAAGTATAGATAAATCTTTTCCCCTAAATGCTGCTAAAAGTAGGCTAGATTCAGTAAGAATAGCAACACATATTAAGGATTTTGAACACTCATTAAAAATAGCAGAGTATTTAGTTGGCAAAGGGTATAAGTTAGCGGTAAATATAATGCAAGCTCATAATTTAGATAAAGATTTATTAGTTAAGTTTGCAAATCAGGCAAATGAAGTAGATTTAACCAGCTTATACATTGCAGATAGTCTAGGATGTTTAATGCCTAAGGATGTGCAAAAAATAATTACAATTTTAAAAGAAAATTATCAAGGTGAACTAGGTATTCATGCCCACGACAACATGGGTTTTGCTCTTATTAATTCAATAGAGTGCATATTAAGTGGCGGGTCATGGCTTGATTCTACAATAACTGGAATGGGTAGAGGCCCCGGCAATGCTAGAACTGAAGAAATATTTATGTACTATATGAGTAAAAATGATGTCAAAAAAAATACCCAAATAGTAGAACTTATCGAAAATCACTTTTCTCATCTTAAAGAGAAATATAAGTGGGGGTCTAACCCATTCTATTTTTTATCAGCTTTAAATAAAGTACATCCATCATACATACAAGATATGGAAAAAGATAATTTGTTCAGTTCTTTTGATAAGTTTTCATTCTTGGAAGGAATAAATAAGAGTGAAAGTGAGTCTTATAAACCAGAGTTAAAAGAAAAATTAAATAATTTCTTTATTCTTAAAAATAATAAAGATCATCTTACAAATAAGAAATTTAATAATAAAAACTTTTTAATCATAGGTGCTGGCCCTTCAGTTCAGAAATATGCAAAAGATATTGAATATTTTATAAAAAAGAAAAAACCAACAGTTTTACAATTGAACAAAATTTCATTTGTCGATGATTCTTTAGTAGATTTTATTGTAGTAAGCCATCCCCAGAGATTCTTTCAAACTAATTTAACCGAACAAAGTAATACAAAATATATTGTTCCAAATGTAAAAGATTATGAATTTAATATATCAAAAAATATTTTTATTTATGACATTGAAATTAGTGATAAAATATTTTCGTCGAATAAATACTTCACAAAAATACCGAACGGGCTTGCGTTAACTTACTCTTTAGGAATAATTGAGAAAAATGAAGGCAAAAAAACAATCTTTACAGCAGGATTAGATGGCTATAAAGATAATTTAATTAAGAATTCAGAGTTAAATGAAACTATAAAAAGCTTTCACGAACATTTTAAAACTAGTGAAGTTATCTCATTAACTCCTAGTCGTCTTGATTTAGTTCAAAAAAATGTCTATTCAATGTAAATTTAAATATTTTGATATTTAAATTAATCTAAAGTTTGGAATTCTAATCCCTAATTATATTATTTTTGAAAAAAGAAATATTATCTTGTTCATTAACACAATATATTTTATAAAAGTAAGATAAGAATTTTTTATGTTGTGCTGATTGTGTAAATTTTATATCGTTTAAGTTTTTTTGAAGGTTGTTAATTGAAGAATATTTAAAAATTTCAAATTTAGTAAAAGGCGATTTAAGTAACTGAATTATAGGAACATTAGCATAATAAAAAACAAGATTTAATTTACTTTTAAATCCAATAAGAACATCAGTGTTATGAATTATATTTTCTATTTTTCCATCATAAAAAATAAAATTATTTGGAATAAAATTTTTATCTACTATTAAACACCCAGGATGTGGTTTTAAGTAGACTTCATATTTCTCGTAATCAATACTTTTATCAATAAGTTTTAAAGTTTCTTTTGGACTTGGTAGACCTGCGTAGTCTTTAATACTATCTGTATTTTTATGTGCCCATCCAGTAAAAGCAATATTATCCATTGGTATAAATACTATTTTCTTGTTTTTTGGTTTAACAACATTTATGTTTCTTAGATCTTGGTTATTTCTGTATCCATATAGATTTTTTAAAACACTATTTTGAGATTCTTCAAACTGATTTAAGTATTCCTCTATTTTAAACTCATCAGAATTTTCTTCCAGACTCATCAGGTCACTCTTGTAATGAAAACTATGACTTTCCTTATAAAATTTACCCACATAATCAGATCTTTCATAATTTATAAAATTTAAATTATAAAAATCTGAAATTAATTTTCCTAAAAATTGTAAATGATCTACGCTGTTGAATACAATCACACAATCAATACAATTTTTAATAATTATGTCATTTATTATTTTTTGTAATTTTCTAAAACCGTAAATCGAGTTTTTAGAAATTAAACTTCTAGTTAATTTTTCGAATTCTAATTGTGAAGTTTCATCATAATTAGAAATCCATTCATATTTCTTATTTCTAAACACTAGAAAATTGACAAAAAAACTAGCAGTTTCATTGACTTTATTTAAAAATTTGTTGAACTTTCTTAGTTTTCTATTTGTAAAGGTATTTAAATAAAACCGGCGATTTATGAGATGCATTTTAGAAATTTGATGTAAATTTTTTCTTGGTATATAGTATTTTTTAATCCTTTTATCAAGCTCATGAGGGTCATATAAATCGGTACAAAGTGAAATTGAATGATTATTTTCTAATAAAAAGTTGTAAAGTCCTTCAAAAAATTTTTTTTCTTCAGCATTTTCTCTAGGAATATTTACAAATAAAAAGTTCATAAATTCAATAATAATTCAAAATTTAAATATAAAAATTTATTAACAAGTATTAATTAAATAAATAAATATTTTCTAAGGTTATTTTATTTATTAAATGAAAATATTTTGAGTTTAGATGAACAAGTTCATTTGAATAAACAAGATTTTCAAAATTATCTTTATGCTTAGATTTAAGAATATTTATTTTTTCATTAAAGTATTTTTTATTTGAAAAACAATAAATTGTGCTCTTTTTAACTTCTTTAAAATATTCAATTATATAATATGTAACTTTATTTTCAACATGAGACATGATTAATGGTTCAATAAAAATATCTTCTAAACCAGGAGTTATTTTATTTACAACTCTTACATCCGCCTGATCATCACTAATTTCTAGCTTTACATCCCACAACTGATTTTTCCAATAACTAGTGGGATGTAAAATTGAAACGTCAGTCCTGCAAAAAACTTTACCGCCAAATTTTTTTATTAAAAAACAAAATCCAACAAGATGGCCATATTCATATGTTGGAGGCAATCTAATTCCTTTTCGTAAAAATTCAGATTTTACGCAAAAGAAGGACCCTACACTACTCAGCTCAAAGAGATTTTTCTTATCATAAATTGAAACAAACATATTTTGATTGAACTCTTTTAAGTCATAAATCTTCTCCCCATCTAATTTTCTAAACCCCCATGAATCATAAAAGTTATTGCCTAATATTGGAATGGGAGCTACTATGTCCTCATTTGATTCAATAAGTAGGTCAATTACATCACTAGGGTATGCAAGATCTGCTTCAAGAATTATTGTAAAGTCTGAGTAGTTATTCAATGAGTTTTTGATATTTTGATTAAAAATGTGGACCCATTTTCTTGCTCTTTCTTCCATCCTAAAAGGATTAATATTCATCTGAGGATCAAATTTAATCTCAAACTTATGTGGAGAATCATCTATTAGTTTTTCAAATTTTTCATTAGATATTTCGCTACCGTCTACTGAGAGATAAACTTTACCTATTTCATAATTTTCGGTGTGTAAATTGTTTAACTGTGAAAAAAAACTTTCAATGTAAATACTATCTTGAAAAATATTAGAAATAATATTTACTATAGGTTTCTTATCATTAAAATTATTTTCTTCTAAAGCAAGTTGACTCATAATTACATTTTTATTTAAAAATATTTTATATTTACTTATATCTTCTTGGTGTGTGTATCCAAAGTTAATAAGAGTTTCTAGGCAGTTACTCCAATTTTCTTCGTTTGATATTTTTAAACAAATTAAATTTGGCCTTACAACTGTGTTTTCAAGATCACTAATAATTTCAAAATTTTTATTTTCAGTATCTAAAACAAGCAAATCTAAAGTAGTAATTTGATTATTTTTTAAAAAATCAGAAATTAAAATCTTCTCTGAAAGATAATCAAGATTTAAGACATCCCAACCAAGAGACTCTTCAAAAAACTTAGTAAGATTTGTGAATTTTTCACCTGAAGAATAAAATTCTACAGCAACTCCTGCTGCTGATATTTTTGAATTAAAGTAATTATCAAAAATAAATTTGTCTAAAGGAGGTTTATCTTTACTATAAAATTCAATTTGTTCTTTATGAATATTTGATATTTTGGTATTTGAATCATATTTACTCAAAAAAAACTTCTTTATGATTCTTTTATAAATAAATTGTGGAAGAATAGAAAGAATTTTTAATATATATTTTTTTTTCATTGTTTTTATTTTAAATAAAATATTTACGTAATACATTAAAGTGTCAACATATATAAAAATTTAACATTTCTAAAGTAAAATAATCTTAACAATTATGAATGCAGTACTTTGGACCAGCGAAACTGAAAATATGGATTTCAGTTTATATAAAAACTACTTCATGGCATTAAAAACTTACTTTGGAGAAAATATTTTTAAAGTTGATTCAGTAGATAAATTAGACGGAATAAAAAATATGTTCATAATTGATGAACATTTTAAATTTCATAACGAAATACTTATGAATGAAGATTTTATTAAAAAAATAAATCTTGAGAATGTAAATGTAATAGTTTTTAATATGGAAAAAATTTATAACTCGTTTTGGAGACATAATTTGTTAATTCAGAAGAATTTATCAAAAATAAACAATTTAGTTCAGATTCTTTCTGATGTTCAAGATATAAAAAAAATGGGAACGCCGTTTAACAATATTCAATATTTATCTCGAGAAATTAACGAATCAACTGTAAATTCATCAAAAAAAAATGAAATATTATTTTATGGCCAACTAGATGGATCAGCATATAAGCAGAGAAGAAAAATTTTAAATAATATAAGTAAATTTGTAGATATTCCTGTAAAAATAAAAAAATCTGATAGGTCTTTGAGTTACGAAAAATATTTAGAGTTAATCTCAGAATACAAATTTATTTTAAATCCTCTAGGAGCTGGCAAGTTTCTTAATATAAGATATTTTGAAACACTTCAAGTTAAATCTATTCCAATTCAACAATATACAGAAGACATGGTGCCATATTATTCAGAGTTAAAGAAAAATATTTCTATTAATTTTATAAATTTAAGAGAATTAAAAAGTATAAATTTTTTACAAGTTGAAAAAACTCCTTTTAAGTATTACCTTGAAAATTACTTTAATGATATTGAGTTAAGTAAATTGCTGGTTAAATGACAATCAATAATAAGGAATATAAGTAGTTGTGAAAAAAATTGCATTAGTAACTCATTCCTATCACCAACTTACTCAGTCTGCCAACATCTATATAGATGAAATTTTTAGTGACAAAGAAAAATTTAAAATTGATATTTTTTACAATTATGAATGGGGAAGTAAAAACCAATTCAAACTTTTTAATCAAAAAATTGAAAACTACGATGCAGTAATTATTTTGCAATTGATTTCACTAAATTTATTAAGTCATATAAATTGCAAAAATATCATATTTATGCCAATGTATGACTACTCGAGAAACTTTAATATAGAACAAGCATTGCCACTTCTAGGGTTAAAAATATTATCACCGGTACATGCAATGACTAAGAAATTAGAATCACTTGGGTTAAGTTCTTTTGAGATAAAATATTTTCCAGAAGTTGAGGAATATAAACAACCGGATTTTAAAAATATATACTTTTGGAACAGATTGGAAGAGATAAATTACAAAACAGTACTAAAAATATTTGAAAAGTATGAATTTCTTAAATTAAATATACATACCTTTCATGATCCGGGAAACAATCCAAAACAACCATCAGGTAGAGAAATAGAAAAATATAACATCACATTTTCTGATTGGTTTGAGAGCAGAGATGAATATATTAGTTTTTTAAAAAATTTTGGATTTTATATTGCTCCAAGGCCACATGAGGGAGGCGGGCTGGCATCTTTTATGGATGCTATGAAAAGAGGAATTATTGTTGTTGCGCCTAATTACGCACCATATAATGAATACATTGAAAATGGTAAAAATGGATTTTTGTATGATTTTGTCAATCCTAAATCAATAAATTTTGAAGAATTAAATTTAAGTCTTGTATCTAAATCAGCTTATGAGTCAATTTCAAAAGGAAGAGATAAATGGTTAAATTCAATTGAAAATTTACATGAATATATATTCTCTGATTTAAGAAATGAAGATTCTTTTTTATTTAAAAAAAATTTAAGCAATGCTTTAGATAATCCGTGGTATAGATTCGGTAAGCTCAACAAAAAAAATAAAATCAAAGTTATTTTTAAATTTATTTTTAAGAAACTTAAAATTTCTAAATAATGAAAATCCTATGCATTTCTTATAATCATAAACCTTACATTGGTGGAATTGAAACTTATTCAAACAAACTAGAAGAATATTTAAAAAAGCAAGATATTTCTGCAGCTTTTATTAATAAACCATACTCTAGGTATAAATTATTAAGATTACTAAAAATACTTTTCTTTTCTTTCTTTCACTTATTAAGGAATAAATACGACGTAGTTCATTTAACAAATTTAAATTTATGGCCTTTAGTGTGCATAAATTTAGTTAATAAAAACAAAACTAATTTTATTATAAATCTACATGGATTAGAGCTAGTTTATAGTGATAGAAATACACTACTTTCAAAAGTTTATAAATTTTATGTTCCATATAAATTTTTAAATTCAAAAAATAAGATATTATTTTTATGCAATAGTGAGCAAACATTAAAATTGGCATCTCAAAAAATAAATTTGTCAAATCTTTCATACATACCTATGGGAGTTGACAGTTGTTTTCAAGCTCCTAAATCTTTAAGTGTCGATGTAGATCAGTTTTTTTACGTAGGAAGAATTGTTAAAAGAAAAGGAATTAGCTGGTTCATAAAAAATGTTTTAGTCCACTTTCCAGAAAAAAAGCTTTTAATTAGTGGTCCAATATTAGATAAAAGAGAATTTAAAATCATTCAAAATTCACCGCAGGTTACATATCTAGGTGTGCTGAATGAAAAAGAAATACTTAAACTTCATCAAGAATCATTTATTACTATATTTCCCAATCTGATCGAATATGCTTCCAATGACTTTGAGGGGTTTGGAATAACTTTTTTAGAAGCAATAGCTAATGGAGGTTTGTCAATGGCTACTCTTCACCAAGGTGTCATTTCTTCAAGCCTAAATGGAAAAATTGGTGTTTGTTTAAATACCAACTCTTCCGATGATTGGAAGAATAAGATTCAAGAAATAGAATTACAAGGATTGGACAATAGACAAAAAATAATTTCTAGTAGTCAATCATTGATTGAAAAAAATTTTTTGTGGGAAGTAGTTTTTAGAACGACTGAAAGGGAATATAAAAAACATTATACAAATTCTTTTTAATTGAACTTATAATTATGTAGTGACAAAATATAAGCAAATAATTAAAGACATACTACATGTCTCAAAAGTTACTAAAACTAAGAACAAGAAAATATTGATTGGTTTATCAGTTTTGTTGTCTCAAGTAACAGTTTTGACCGATGTTTTAATAATTAGCCTTTTTGCTTTTGTTATATCAGGAGAAATTATAAACATTACACAGATACAAAATTTTATTATTTTTGTATTTGAATTAGATTTTATTTTACCTTTTCTTGTTATTTTTAGATTTTTATTTATGTACTACCAAGCAATAATTCTAAAAAAAATAGAACTAGATGTTTCAAAAAATTTAAGAATTTATATTTTGAAAGACATCATAGATAAACGAAATTATTCGATCGCTGATTCTTTTTTTTATGTCAACACACTTACAACGCATATTTCATTTTTTTATTCAAATTTTGCTAAGTTTCTAAATAGTTTTCTTCAAATTATTGCATACGCAGTTTATTTGATAATTACTGATATTGAAGTTGTAACCATGTTTTCAATAGGTATTGTTTTAATAATTTATCCAATTATATACACGGTAAAAAAAGCTAGATTATATATGCATGAGACATTCGTAGAAGGACAAAATTCAACAAGAGAACTACAAAGAGTTGTGGAAAATTTATTTATAATAAAAATTCTAAAAATGGAAAATTCTGAAGTCTCTAAATTTTCTAATACAATTAAAAAATTAAATTTTAATTCATTAGAGAATCACAAATATGGTCTATATAACTCTTACATACCTAATTTTTTTGCTCTAATAACAATTGCAATTCTTTTAACTATCCCAAGCCTAGCAAAGCTAATTTCTCTTGTTTTTATTGGTGTAACTTTGAGACTATTTCAATCTTTTAGCGGTCTTACTTCTGCAATAAATGGAGTAATCAACTCTCAAGTGCATATAGAAAAGTTTTATCAAATGGAGCAAAACAAATTAACTAAGGAAAAGCAAAATTTCACAATTGATACAAATTCTAATAAGCTTGTTTTACAAAAAGTTTCATTTAAATACTTCAATAGTGAAAGTGAAATTTTTAACAATTTAAGTATTGAATTTAGTAAAAATGCTCATACGATTATTACAGGCCAAAATGGCTCTGGTAAAAGCACTTTGCTAGGCTTGTTATCCAACGTCTATTATCCAACTAGCGGAAAGGTAATATCCTTTTCTGATAAATTTGCTTACATTGGTGCTAACCCACTAATTTTCGAATCTACATTGTATGAAAATTTAATGTATGGAAATCGATTAGATGTTGATATCAATTTGTTAAATGAATATTTAAGAAAATTTGAAGTCTTTAAAGAAGAAAATAATTATGATCTTGAAAAACAAATTTCTAACAAATCTCTTTCGTCTGGTCAAATGCAAAAGATAGCTTTT
>Ga0181580_10000689_pt1 | contig 25731 bp, 14 predicted proteins | sample 071ome_23_FD_132413 | JGI IMG/M metagenome (GOLD analysis project Ga0181580, IMG submission 132413) | Coastal salt marsh microbial communities from the Groves Creek Marsh, Skidaway Island, Georgia - 071403BT metaG (megahit assembly) | ecosystem: Environmental > Aquatic > Marine > Intertidal... | reverse complement strand
TTAAACTAGTTAAACTAAAAGGAAGAGGGGTGAAGGCTAAATTAAGTGTAAACCATGTTTGTTTATTCACTAAATCATTTTCTAACAAATAATCATACATATAAGGTAAATGATCAATGTTTAATACACTTACAACAGTATCATATTGTAATATTAAATTTTCACAAGTTAATGCTTCTTTTAAATTACTAGATAACGTTTTAAAATTAGTACCAAATCTTATTAACTCTGCAACATCTTCAACAGCATCTACACTTGCTCCTAACTTAACATATTTAAATTTATTCCATAAATTTATAACACTACTTTTTTTATAGTAAAAATTACTACAATTACTATTGTATCTTAACTTTACAGTATCATTAGCTTTTATATCTATTAGATGATTTAATATTTGATAGTGCTCATCCATAATTAGAGGTTCGCCGCCTGCAAAATAAATTTCTTGAGCAGTAGGAAAATGAGGTTTTAACTGTTCAAAAATGTTCTCTTTTGAATGATTTGATAACCTATAAAATTTTTTAAATTTATCAAAAAATCTGTCATTATCTATTAATAGTTTTTGCCAATAAGTACTAAATTCAGGCCCACATGTTGCACATGCCTGATTACATTGATTACTAAACCTAATATCTATATATTTAAATTGTACCGATTCTAAACTACCATCTTGTAAAGTATTGTCTACCAAATCAATATTATTACCAAAATCTTTATTTGCATAACTTCTATAACTTGCACCGCCTGCTTTTTCAACTGCATAGCATTTTCTACATGCTGGATTTTCTTTTCCTTCAAGCATGTCTAATCGCAACTGATTCCATTTTTCGCTAACAAAAATTTCTTCTAAAGTCTTGTTCTCCAACGATTCATTTATAACTTCAGGCTCAGTATTACAGCAGGGCCATGTAGTTCCGTCAGGATTAGAGTAAATATGCATCCACGGAAACATACAAAATGTTTTAGATTCTTTTAGCAATTTATTTTTATCTACTACCATTTTTTAAATTATATCTATGTTCTTTGTTTAAATTTTGTAATGTTAAAATCAGCTGCACAATGACAATGGTTTTTTGGACAAATTACACCTTCTACTAAATGACTATTAAATTCTCCAAGAACAATATTGCCAAGAACTGGACCAACTCCGCAACTTGCAGCTTGAATTTTTCCATTTGGATGAATATGCAAACTTTCATGGATATTACAAGTCCATCCTTTGAAAAAATTTTTCCTTTCAGTTATTAAAGCATTTGTGTTGATAGGAGATGTTGTACCGTCAATAAATTCTATTTTCGCCCATGCATAATTAGGATTTTTTTTAATTGGCACAGTTTGTTTATAAACTGTACTATTATTTTTAAAAAAATCCATTTGCCATTTCTCATTATAATTGTAAGGGTCAGTTGTTGGTCTTAATTCGTCATAAACAGGAGCATATTCTATTATATAATTTTGACACTCTTTTTTTATACGTTCACCAAAGTTAATACATTGTTGAAATAGCTGATGATGCATCATTATACGACTGCATAAATAGTTTTTCTTAGTTTGTAAAAATTTAAAAGAATTAAGATATTTTTCTTCTTTAGTCCATTCTGCATGATAACTGGCAACAACATCTTCAAATAAATGATGATTTTCTTCCCACCAAGTTGTTGATCTACTAAAATTTGTATTGATTCCAACACAACTGCCTGGCCAAGTTGCTAACTCCCTAAATTTTTCTACAACAGGAATCAGTCCGTCCCAAAAAGTCGGTTCACCACCACTAAGATACAATTTAAAATATCTATATCCATTTTTTTTATAAAAATTTATTATATTTTCAAGAGTGTTTACAATTAAATTAATGTTTTTATCATTCTTGTTCCTACCAGCCCAGTTCCAATCATTGCAGTATGAGCACCTGTAATTGCACCAATCATTTACTTGCCAAACTATACTACACCATTTTTCTTTTGCTGGTATAATTGCTTTTAAATCTTGCACTCTTTTTCTATTATTTGATGGAAATAAGGAAATATATCTTTAAATTTAATTTTCCTATATTTATCGTTAATGGCAATGAATTCTTTCATTTTTGTTATTTTCTTTTTATCATAAATAGAATCATGTAAATAATTTATAATTCTCTCTATTGAATTACTGTGCCTTTTTGTATAAATCTTTTGTAAATCATTAATTATAAATTCAATCACTTCTTTAGGCCAAACTGTTGAATGTAACTGATCCGGATACTCTAAAAATATAGGTACAAAATCAATTTTCCTTTCAAATGTTTCTAACCATGTTACAAGCTTTCTAATATCTAACAGATTCCAAGCTTGTACAACAAAATATACTTTCAACGAAACTTTACTAGGTAAATCCAACGCATTTTTAAAATTTTTTTCTACAATATCCCATTCGGTAGGATATCTGATGTATGTGTTTGAAGATTTATATCCATCAATACTCATTTGGACTTCACTGCTATCAAAAAAATCTAAAGATTCATAAAATTCTTGTGGCCAAGATGTTAAATTAGTAGTCCATGCTACATAACAACTATTATTATTATATTTTATTAAAGAATTTAACACATTTACATTTGCTTTTATTAAAGTTGGTTCTCCTCCTGTTAAATATAATTTTTCTAGTGTAGGACTAACTTTATCAATAAAAGTCGAAAATTCTTTAGTTTCAAACCATTTAAAATCAAAACTTTCCACAATGTTAATTTCATGATGCCATTGATTATTGATCCATTCTGGAATGTCCTTATCTATAGACATAATTTTTTTACGCTCTTTATATAAATTACTACTACTAACACTCCAACAACTATTACATTTTAAATTACATTTATTTCCTAATCTTAACTCTAAATGTTTAGGATATTCTAAACTTAGATATTGTTTAGTAAAATAATTTTTATTAGCCCATTCTCTACTGCTTTCTATACCTTTTAATTCGTGTTCATAACATCTGCTACATTCTTTAACTGGCTCTCCATTTAGCATTTTATTACGAACATTTTCCATATAATCACCGAACCATATTTGATCTATATCATGATGCCCTACAATAGCATCATTATCACCTACTTTAATATAATCTTCTGTGTAAACATGACAACATAGCTTACATCTTCCTTCAGTTGTTGTATGGAAATTTATCCAAGGATATATACAAAAGGTTTTATTCATTTTCTAATACTTTATAAATATCTTCAATTATTTGATTAAACGGTAAAGGTGTTTGCAGAAAATGATTATAATTATATTCTACTTTGTTTTTTACTGCAACAATTTTTTCCTTAATTACATCTAGCGGCATTATTTTTATTTTTTTAACAAATCTTTGAAAATCATGTTCATTATCAATATAAGATGTTCCGAATATTTCTTCGTACGTTTGAAAACCAAGTGAGTGTAATGTTGTAATATACTTTTTACTTCCTATTATAATAAAAGGATGTGAGCAACAAATTGCTTTATATACTTTTTCTGTAACAAAATCTTCTACTACATCAGATTCTGTTATAATACTGAATAAAGACTTCATATAATATGACATTATAGAATCTTCTGGTCTATATACGGATTTACCTTTAATCCTATCTAAAATAATTCCATTAGACATCTTTTCAGCGATATCTTTGTCTGGTAACCTATTAATATTGCTATACCAACCTGCTAAAACAGAATCTTTTTGTAATTTAATCATTAAATCAAATCTGCAACTGAGGTAACCTTGCTTTTCTGCATTTTCTTTTAAAATATGATAAACTGTCCAAATTCTGTGAGTTTTTAAATTTTGATTTAAACATAAAAATTTTTTCTTAGCTCTCTTCAAATTATCATACTTTTCCAAAGGTTTGATAAGAGCAGTCTGTGGGTAATGATTAATTACATGTCGATGAAATCCCCACCAGAATGTATTTACAGACGTAAACTTTACTTTATTAATTATTTTATTCTTATAGTTACTATTACTTGTAGTTAGTATAACTTTTTTTTCTTGTATTATCCTAGAATTAATAGAATTTAAAAGTTTGTCTTGGGCAAAAAAGAATTCAAAAAAACTAACAATCCATAAAAAAGTATTAGGAGAATTATTAATTTTAATTAATGTTTCATCAGCAAGATTTATTTCATAATTTAGTGGCAAATGCATATGGCATAATACTAGCTTCAGAACATTTTCAGGAGCAAAATTTAAATAAGAAATATTTCTAACTTTTGTGATATCAAACCCATTAAATACACCAAATAATCTTTCTATATATATATTATCAATCTGTATAGCATCATATAAATTTTGTGTGTTATCAATAAATATCAAATAGTCATTATATTTTTTTACACAACTCAAAGAAACCTTTCATTTCAGGAAAATAATCGTATCTGTTTAACTTTCTTCTTCTATCATATTCATCAAACCAATTTGTAAAATTTCTCCTTATTTCTAAAAGTTTCAACTCAGAAAATTCTGTTCCTTTCATATAATTCAAAATCCTATCAAATTTTTTCAACTCAATAGTAGAAAATTTTAATTTATTATTATCATCTAAATTTTTTTTAAAAAAGTCCATGTGTTTGTACATATAAGGAAGATATTCACTTTTTGGCAAAATATTCATATCAAAAATATAAGGCTCTTTTAAATGTGGAGTGTCAAATCTTATTCTTTGCCATTGCTCTACTTTATCATTGTTATACTTTTTTCTCCATTCTAATATCTTTAACAATAAGCTATCAAAACTTGTTACTGAAAATATATTAAAAGTAATCATAAAAGTTATTGGATAGTTAGAATTCATTAAAAAATAATCTAAATTCTCTTCCCATAATTTTAGATCTAGTCCTGTTCTAACATATTCGGCTCTACTCGTCCATGTATCTATAGATGAATACAATTTAAAACTTTTAATTTTATTCTCTTGATGTAATTTTGTTATTTTTTTTACTAATTTTTCAATTAAACTTTTTTTAACTCCAAGATTTGTATTTAATTCAATTTGAAGATAGGGTTTAGGATTTTTATCTAAAAGGTCTAACAATTTCCAAGTACTTTTGTGCAATAAAGGTTCTCCACCTGTTATTCTTAAAATGTTAAGTGTTTTTGATACAGTAGGCCACCATTTCCACCATGCCTCTACAAAGGGATTTTCATCTTCGGTTTTATAAACTGTAAACCAATCTATATCTTGCCTATGCTCTGTACTGTCTTTGTATGGTCCAAATTCTTCAATTTCGTTCCAAAATCTACTACTTGCTTTAGGATGACAATAACCACACTTAAAATTGCATTCATTCGAGAAAGAAATTTCTATATATTCTGGATTGATGTTAAAATCAAAAGAATTATTTTTTATTTCAGCTAATCTTTCTGGTGTATAAATACTTGCTGTCTTTATGTGCCTATCACTTACATACTCGGACCCTAAATTTTCTATATTCCAACAATAATTGCATCCTACAGGCTTTTCTCCTTTTAACATTAAACTTCTTTGCATTTTTTTTTCACTTGTATTATGCAAAGCACTAGGATTATTTTTTATTTCTTCTATTAATATTTTATGCGGAGGCGGGTGATAACAGCTATGCGTTTCCCCAGTTTGCAGATAAAGAGTTGTATGATGCCATTTAGCTAAACAAAATGTTGGACTTACTTCTTTATTTGTAATATCTAAAACATTCTTGATATGATCTATCTCATTCATGTTTCTACATCTATTATTTTATTAGATATTCGTGCAGGATTTAAATAAACTGTTTTAAAAAATACGCTCTGATCTTTACTTAATGGATCTACGCCGATAGGAATTTTCAATTCTCCTATAATATATTTTCCTATTTGCTTAATTTCTTTTTCTAAATCATTATCTTTTATACACAACAATTCTTTATTCCATAAATTATTTAAGTATTCAAAATCTCTCACATTCACATAATCCCAATCTGTACACATAGTTTTGTATAAACCTTGCCTTGCTCCTAATATTGCCCATAAACCATTTTCAATATCTGCTCCTATCATTAACCATATATACAACCGATGTAGATTTTTCCAATGATTTTTATAAAAATCATCTAAAGAAGGCTTTACTCCCTGATCAAGCGCCATCTTAACCCCTTCTCTAAATCCTGCCCGCCATGCTTGCTGTGGTGTTGCATTATTATAAATGTCACTAAAACAACTATTCATCTGTATATATTCTACATCCCAACAAAAATCAACTTGGGCATGTGGATTATCAGGTGCAGCATTTTCATGAGTTTTCATATTTAAAACAAATTCTTTAGGCCAACATTTTACTCCGCCATTACCATACATTAATCCATTAATTACATTATGACCGCACCACGATATAACCTTATTTTTTAATTCAACATGTTGCTCAAAATTAATTTCTTGTGCTAGAAAATGCTCTCTAATTCTATTATCGCCATCTATAGTAACAAACCTATCTGTTTCACTCAACTCTGCACAAGCTTTATGAGCAGAATCAGAACCTTTTACACCGTGAACTCTTTTTGCCCATGGAATTTTTGTAACTAAATCAGCATAATTTTTTTCTGCATTAGGTTCATCATAACTTAAATATATTATATCATAGTCTAATACACGGAATGTATTTTCCATTATTCTTTTCTTTCATAGTTATATTCAAATATTTTATTTGTGTAAATGCTTATTAATAATTCACTACTTTCAAAATCATGTAAAAAACTAACTATCTGATAATGATTTTTTACTAATTGTTCTAAATTAATTTCTAGTTGCCTGTAAAGTACATTAGGATTTCCTAATTCAGTAACACTAAAATATAAAGAATAATTTGTAAAAGAATTTCTAGATTTTAAGTCAATTTCTAAATCTTTATTTATTAAAAATTTCCAGCAACTATTTGATATATCTTGAATAATGGTAATTCCTTCTCTATTTTTATTTGTAGGAATTTCATATAAAATATTGTGTATTGTAGTATTAAAAACATTAATTACATCTTTTTTCTGTAATTGGTACTTCCCTAATTTATCATTAAAAACAACAATATATTTTTTTGCAGAAATTTTTCCAGTATGGACTTCAATAATATCTTCTTTATCTACTTCTATAAAATCAAAATCAGGTTGGGTATTTGTTACACGAATAAGCTCTCCGTTCGCTGGATCAAATTGTATAAACATATCTAAATTCCCAAAAATTTTTCATATTTTTTAAAAATATTATCTAACAAGAAATTTTTAGATGCATAATGGAAAATTCCGGTTTGCAAATAATTTCCCACATAAAAATCTAAATTTGGACTTAAATAAGTTCCAACTTTATCATGCCATTCACCTGTAACATTTTTCCAATTTTGGATATTCTTTTTCATGTGAACAAATTTTACAAAATTTACAATATTATTTGTAATTTCAACATCATTATCTAAGATTTTACTTGCAATGGAAAATGAAACGTCCATACTAGGATATTTAGGATAATATTCTTTACAAAATTGTCCGTAAAACATTTCCCAATTTTTTGATATTAATTCTACTAAAGCAAAAAAATCTTTAGATTTTTGTGACTTTAAAAAATAATGCATTCCCGAATATAAATTAGGTAAATGATTAGTTTCAAATAATTTCCTGTAATAATTATCAGTTACAATTGTAGATCTATAAGTAAAAACTTTATTTAAGAAAAAAAGATTATAATTTTCAAAAAATTTCCACCACAAATTTAAATTTTGTAAGACTAATGTGTCTGTATCTAATACAATAGTTTTATCATATGGAGTATTATGATATAATTTCCATCTATTTAAAATACTATATCTCGAATCATCATGTTCTAACCATAAAGGTTCTAATATGTTATCAAACAATCCTTGATACTTTGGCAAAATTTTGTTCTTTGTAATTATGCTAATAGATACATCATTTTTTGTTTTAATACTCATTGCCGATAAACATGCTTGTGTTACATATTCATTTCCATCAGCATAAAATAAAAACCCATTAGACATTTTTTAATTCCTTATCAATACATCTATTAAGGCTAAATTTGTTCATAACGTGTATTGTAACATCATTCCAAGATGCCAATGTATACTCTCCGACATAATTTTCTTTTTCTAATAAAAAAGTTATTTTATTTTTATCTATATCCCAACAAATATCTTTATCTGTAGTATAATAAAGTTTACCAGGTAAAGAAGACGCAAAATCTCCTTCTGTATAACCATTCATAATATGTATAGCTATGCTAAAAGCATGATCATTTCTAAAATAACTTTGATTTATTTGAAAAACTGATTTATAATGATTCCAATTGTCTTGGATATGTTTTAATAAATCAAAAAATATTTTGTTTTCTTCCGTTTTCCGGAAAAAGACTATTGTTGCCCAATAAAATTTAATTCCTATATCATTTATATACTTAAATTCAGAATAATCTCTAAAACCAGCTAAATCAAAGGATTCATGATAAATTTGAAAATTATTTTTCTGTTCAAAACAATGTAAAAAATTAGTATTAGATAGCACTATATCAGTATCTAATAATAAAGTTTCATTATAAGGTGTAACATCATATGCCGAAGATCTTAATTGATTTTTAAAAGCTAACTTTTGTTTAGATATAGTACCATCTCTATATAATTTGTAAAAATGATTTTCAAATTTACTTAAAATAGTGCCATCAATGTTACTATTTTCCGACCATACTATGGGAATAATTTTATCAAAAACTTTTTCACAATCCGGAAATTGTGTTTTCAAATACAATTCGCTATCGGTTACTATTGATGTAGGTAACCCTAAAATATTTTTAACTCTTTTTGCCAAGAAATAAGCTTGTTTAGTATAATCTATTTTTGAATTATTTCTTGCATACAGTAAAATACCTTTACTCATAAATCTACTAAATTCTCAATTGTCCGTTCTTTTTTTATTCTATTATAACTTACAATAAATTCATTTGAAGCATTTATGTAGATATTTTTAATATTATTAAAAAATTCCTCTAAATTTTCTATTTCGGTTGGAATTTGATTATCATCTATTAAAATTATTTCTGTTTGAGAAGAATCTAACATAATTTTACAAAAGGATATTAATTCTTTTGTAACTGTAAATTGACTTCCATTAAAAAAATAAATTAAATCTTGATAATACTTTTCTTGAAATGACCTTTTTTGATTGTGTAAAGAGGCCATATAATTGGAAAATTTAATAGCTTTTTCAAGTCGTTCGTCCATAAAACCTTTTTTAAAAAAATATTTATAGACTTACTAAAAAAACTATCAATTTATTGGAAAGCTGAATCAGTAGTATAAGTAGGACTAGTTATAGCAACGTAAGAACCTACAGCCTTAAATTCATCTACTGAGCAAGTAATTGTCCCGTTAACATTTTCGTCTACTGCCGGTCCTGGTTCTGTAGCTGGCAATCGTTGATCACCGGTATCGTCATCTTGTAACCTTACTTCAAATTGAATTTGATAAGTGTTTGTTCCCTGTTTTGCTCTTACAATTAAATCATTTTCGAGATACACTCCTGAACCTGTTGCTGTGTATAAGTTTGACCAATTTTGGGTAAGACTTGCGTTTTGAGTATATCCAAAAGTCACCGGGTCAGGGGCATTTGTTACCATTGTGGCCCAATTATTAGATTTTGATCCGCTTGTTCCTGACATTGCTAAATTAATCCTAATTTCTCCTCCAGTGTTAAAAAAATATCTTCTATGATTTGCGTCTGAAAATGTGACTGTAAAAATAAAATTTATCGTTCCATTCCAAGCACTTGTTCTTGAGCTAGACCTAACACTAAAAACTGAATCCATTTCGTTAGTATTTAATGAAGTAGTAGGTAATCTATTAGCATCAATTGTATTTACATAAGATACATACTGATTGTGTGTTGCACTATCTGTACCAGCAGATGCTCCTGCAGTAATCCAATCTCCAACATTTATATCACCTAATAAAAAATTGCTAGTAGTTTGATGAACATAGCATGCTTGAATGTCGGTTCTTAAATCATCTAATTGTTCCGCTGTTACAAAATCTCCAACTGCGGGCTGGGTAGGATAATTACTAGCAACAACTTGCGAGCTTGTAACAGATTGCCCATAACCATAATCACCTGATCCTACACCTAAAATTTGAGCAACTTTACTTTGCAAATTATTGTAATCAGTTGCATTAATCGATCCACCTTGAACCACACTTGACACTGCCATAATTTTAAACTCCTATATATACGTATTTTATTTATACAATTATTTCTATTAATCCTACTTCTGACAGATTATAATTTTCTAAACTTTTTCCAATTACTTGCAGTGCCGTATAATTATCAGATGCTGCTTTAGCTACACCAGGAGTGTCAGAAGTAACTAATAAATCACCTTTATTAATATTTCCTATTACTTTGCAAGGAACTCTTCCACGTAATGCAACGCAAGCTTTTACTCCTTCTAATTCACTATTCATTATATGAGCTGGACTAGTAGAAACAACACCAATTACAGTAGAATCATTGCTTTTAACAGATTGAGTTACTTCAGCATCTCCGCCTATTACTAAAACAGTTCCAGGTTCATAAACTTTATCAGACAGATACATTTCAGCTAAATCTGCATATTTTGCTGCTGTAGCTGTACCTCTAAACAAATTTGCATGGATATCACCAGAAATATCACGAGCAACAATAGATACTCCGTTTGTATTCCTTGCATCTGCAGTGTAAAATCCTGTTTCAACAGTGCTTTGAGCATTTATAAAAGATGTTGATACTGCTTTTGCATTATCAGCTGTTCCTTTAAATTCACTTGCATAAACATAATTAAATGAATGGGTTGTACTACCTATGTTAACTTGTCTAGTGCCTGCATTTGTAGTACTAAAAGATTCACTTGTAGGGTCAATAATTAAATTGTAACCTGGCAACACTTCATTATGAGTTAGTCTAAATGGCATTCTAACATTATTTGAGTCATCTCTTACTTGAAAAAATAAATCTAAACCTACTTCATTTCCTATAATTGCTTGATTACCGTTAACAATTCTTAATTTCAAATCATTATCGTCACCGACTGATAATCCATCATCTCCGAAAGTAACTGCGGCTTGAAAAGCTGCTCCTTCATATTTAATATACTTATCAGCAGTAAATCCACCTAACCTATCTGAATTTGAAGCAGTTCCCCAGTATCTAATAGCTTGAGAAGTAACTCCAGATGTTGAATTGAGTGTATGTTGTAAGGTTAAACCTTCATGAATTGTATCAAATCCAGGATAACCATTTCTGTCGTCAGGATGAATTGTAAAATATGGATGAAATCCACTTATAATATGTTTAACTTCGTCATTAATAACACTACAAATTATAGGACGATTTGTTCCTGTATCATCTCTTACAGTCCTGCTTTGAAACTGAGTTACAGTTGTACCAGTACCTTGAGGACCTACTAATATCCAATCTGTACCATTAAAAACATAAAGTTGTTCATTTTGGGTATCCCACCAAAAATCACCTGCAGTTTGTCCTGCTGGAGCTGTATCACCTGTTTCTGACCCACCTGTTGTACGCCATTTTGTTCCGTCATAAAATTTTAATTTACTTAAACCTGCATCAAACCAAACTTGCCCACTAAGTGCTTTTGGAGGTTGATTTTCTCCTGCAAAATTTTCTAGTAAAAAAACAAAATTCTCATTCTGTATTTCACCGTAGCCTGCGTAATTTTTACCAACTAATTTTAAATCAGTAGTTTGATCTACTGTTCCGTCTTCCACTACTGTTAGTTGAGCAGTATTATATGTATTAATTATATATGCCATTCATTTGTCCCCTAATGCTTTAGTGTATTTACCCTATTTGTTATACAACGATCCTATCAACTCCTGTGCTGTTCCAATTTGCTCCATCGCTTTGAAATCTATAGATAAATCTATCAACTGTAAATTCTATTTCTGTTGTAGAACCTGAATATGCAGGGTTAGCTACTATATCTTGCACAACAGCAACTGTGCCTGTATTATCAAAATTACGGACAGTTACTCTTGATTTTTGTAAAACTGCAGTATCTTCTTCTGAAACTGTTATAGGAAAAACTGCTGTAATTTGTCGGATACGTGTTGCCATAATTTTTACATTTTGCCCAGGTAACGATTCTTCAATCGGAAGCATATTATTTAAAACTGATCGAACATTTTGTATTGTAGATGCATAAAAAGGTGTATAATCAGGATCACCACTAGCTATTAATCCGTTTATATCTAATGATAACAATATTTCTTTTCCATCTACTGCCCTATCTACATATTCCTTATTAGCAGCTTCGTCATTTGCAATAGGAGTAGCTAAATTAGATATCTTATTGTTGCTCAAACTAAGAGAACCGCCATTTGGATTTATCGTTATACCGGCTCCATTTATTCGTGTAATAGAAGCAGAATCAATATATATATTGTCAACTGATAATTCCGTTAATGTTCCAAGTTGTGTTAATCCTGAGGCTTTTGTAACTCCAGAATGTAACTCAGAACTTGAAAGAACCATTTCTCCATTTATTCTATAAGAAGGATTAGCATTAATCCCTGATACAGACAAATTTATATTTTGGTTACTTGTCCAAGATCCTACTGGAGTATCATTGACGACGTCTGTATCAAGCTTCCATACAAAATCTTTATCACCTTCATTACTTCTAAGTATGAAACCGCCACCTTCTACATCTGCATTTGACCCTATTTGATCCTGTTCTCCTATAGCTAATTCTATTGTTTTATCAATAATCTTTAAATCTTGCGATGTTACATAAGTTACATCACCCGAAACCGATAAAGAACCTGCTATACTTACACTACCAGCAACTGTCAAATTTCCGTATAAATCTAATTCAGGAACACTAACTAAATTTTCAAATTGCCCTAATCCGTCAAACATTTTAATTTTATATTCTGACGTATCTATATAAATTGCGTTTACAAAACTGTTTGTATATTGAGCATTTTTTATTCTTATTCCAAAATCTGCGTTCGATTCTAACATATCTATGTATGTTGTTGATCCGAAAATCTTAGCATTAACAAATGGTCTGTCGCCAACACCAATTGTTAGACCTTTACTATTTTTTATTGTTATAAAACCTGTTGTTTCGCCATTACCATCTGCAGGTAAAAAATTTACACTTGTTTTTTGATTTCCTTGGTCATCTAACAAATATTTTGAATTTAAACTTGTACCTCTCCACCAAAATCCATTTATTCCAGTTTCATTTTCTACATCTGCAATATTAAACCCTTTATATAATTTTTGTCTTGGAGGATCTTGGTCATCCTCAGCCCAAGTATGAAATCCGTTAATCTTATACTGAATAGGTACAATAAATTCTGCTGGAGAATAGACTCCTACTAAAACATCTCCTAAAAATAATTTTAAAATTGTCCTAGTAATATTTCGGTCATCTATTTGACTATGGGCTTCAAATCCTGTTTTACCTTGTCCAGCATCATATGTTGGACCAACTAAAGTTAAATCTGTTCCATCATACAAATATAAACGATTATTTTCATTATCTATCCATAAATCTCCTGCAACTAAATTTCCAGGTTGTGAGCTATTAACAATAGTTCCTGTTGCACTTCTAAATGATGTTCCATCAAAGACTTTTAATCTTAAATCAGCTTTATCATACCATAATTGTCCTGTTAATGGAAAAGGGGGTTGTTCTGTGCTTGCAAAATTTTCGAGTATTTTAATAAAATTTTCATTAATCCATTCACCGAACCCTTTATAATTGCGTCCTATTAATGTAATATCTGTGCTTGTTGTATCAATTATACCATCTATTAGATCTATAATTAATTCTCCATCAGTCCTATTAATTCTATAACTCATCTAATCATCCTGCATATATAATAAAATTCAATGCCAAAAATGGATTTAAAATATCTACTTTTGAACTTAGGGTTTCATCTGTAACAATCCCTTGTGTGTTTTTCATTGCTACACCAGTAAATTCTGTCTGTTGTTCATAAAAATGATAGTCTTCAACTTGATCGTCAACAATTTCAAACTGTTTAGGAGCAGTAGCATAAAATTGAGTATCATTATAAAAAAGATCATGCTTATGATCTGGTAAATTTGCTTCTTGTAAAGTTACTTTTTCGTTTCCTCCAGTGCCTCCTAACTCCGTAGAATTAGTATTTTCTAATACTGGATTTGCTGGATCAACTAATCCTAATGGAAATCTTCCTCTTAAGTCAGGTAAAGTAAAATATCCTGAAGGAACGGATTCAATACTGGCAAAAGTATATCCAATAACTGCAAATAACTTTTCATAATCTACTTTTAATACATTTTGTCCTGCACAAAGCAACCAACCTGCAGGAACTGTTAATCCTGCATATGGCGTTATACTACCTATAGGTATAGTAGGAACTGTTTTTAATAAATTTTCTATAGAAATTTTCTTTAATCCAATATCTTCTCTGTTTCTAGAAATAAGCAGTTCGTCATCTAGTTGTGTATCTATAATTTCTATTTTATTAGAAACCACGCCTTGTGATATTTCCGTTTGGAATTCAACCAATTCACCTTGACCAGTAAAATTAATTATTCCGCTTTCTAAATCAGTAGAATTCAATAAACCTACATCTCCAATAAATTTAAATGTAGATGCCTTAGCAAGCTTATTTGCAGATCCTGCACGACCAGTAACAGAACCTGTAACAGTTCCTGTTAAGTCTCCATAAAATCTTTTTGCATATATTGATTCGTATTGTAAACTCGGAGATCCTATATAAGATTGGGCATCTCCAAACAACTCATCTGCTGTCACTGTTGGCAAAATTTTATCAACAATAATATTACTAGAATTAGTATGATTTAAATATAAATTACCACCTATAGTAACACTTTGAGCAACCCCAATACCTCCTGCAGTAACTATAGATCCGTTATTTATTCTGGTACTATCAGCTGTTCCTTGTACAAATAAATTACCTTTTGTACTATCATTAAAGGGTACAGAAATATTAATATCTCCTGTTACAGATAATTCTGTATCAGGATTATCATTATTAATACCAACTTTCATAGAGCTGTCAAATCGTAACAATGTTTTAAAAAGTCCATCATTTCTTAATTTGACGTCAATAGAAGCACCTGCGACATTATGTTTTATTACACCATTAGATCCTTCTACACCTATTTCCAGTTCTGAATTCAATCCATATAAAACGCCTTTGTTATTTAAAACATTAATTTGAAAATTTGATGTGCTTACTGCGTCACTTCTAAGAAAGTTTCCAGCCGAAACTGTTTCTTGTCCTACTATTAAACTTTCAGCTTTTTCAGCAATTCCATAATACTTAAAAGATTTTTCTCCAGGCAACGGATTATTTGATAAATTCATACCTGGGTATAACGTACTAAATCCGTCAATTTTAACTTTAGGTGTAAATGCTTTCTTTGCAAAAATAGCTACTGTTTTTCCTGCTATGTCTATTTGTAGTATATTATACAAAATATCATCTATTCCTAATATTGATTTTGGAATAGGTCCAGTAACTACCCCATCACTATATTCTGGTCCAATAAGTATCCACCCTCCTGCATCGGTATACATGTAAAGTTGTAAATTTTCTCTATCTATCCAAAGATCTCCTTCTTGCTTTAAAGTAGGAGCAGTTATAGATTTATTAACACCATTTGCTGGAATCCAATTGACCCCATTATAAACAAATAATTGCTCTACATTTGGTGAAGAATCGTACCAAAGTTGCCCTTCAACTGGTGTTGAAGGTGAAGTAGTAGAAGCAAAATTTTCTAATAGATGTAAAAAATTCTCTGCTATGATTGAACCATAGGAGGTTGTGTTTTTTCCAGGTAATTTCAAAGATGTTTCCTGATTTACAGTGCCATCTTCTACAACAATTCCTAATTTATTAACACTATCTGTAAATAAAATTTCATATGGCATTTAATTAATCTCCAAGTAAACCGGATAAACTTTGTATGCGTAAGGTATAATCTATTTGTATTAATCTATTAAGACTTTTTTGAACAGGATGAAACAAAACATGAGTTATTAAAAATGTTCCATCATTATTATAGCTTTTTAATCCTAATTCATCAAAAATAAATAGATCTTCTGTATTAGTTGCAGTATCAAAAGCATCTTGTCCGCTAGGCTCTCCATAATCCAACAAACAAGATACTAGAATATCGGTATAATTTGTACCACTTACATGTCTAATTTCTGTCTTATTCCGAAATGCATCATTATTATTAACACTTCTATCATCAACAATTTTTTCATATGTTTCGTTATACAAACTTGCATTAGTTCCGGTGCTATTTGGAGTTAAATAAGTTATAATTCCAGTAGGATCCACACTTGTTCCGCCATTTCCAAAAGCCATAGAGTATATAAAACCTATACCTGCATTACTCAAAGACTGAGCCATAGCAATACTCATATTTTCATAATGTATTGCATTTCTTTTATCTACATAAATTTTCTTAGTTTCAGGATCATAAATTTTAATGTATCCTTCTATTCTAGTGTTACTTCTGTCTTTTAATATATCACTCATAATTTGTCCTATTATATTATTTATCTTGGCAAGTCTGCCTCTGTTGATAATAGTATTTTTGCAATATTTGAATTACTTTTATACAACGGTGTTCCAGGTTCTGTCCACAATTTTCCTAAACGTCTTAAAATTACAACTTTATTATTTTCTGCTGGAGCCCTATCTAATATTAATGTATTATTGTTAATCGAAAATTCTGGAGGCAGTACAATATCTGATTCTGGTGAATCTTGTCCTAGTTCTATACTATATTTTACAAGTTCGGTTTTTCTTAATCGAATTCCTGCAACAAATACTTCAAATTCATTAATACTGTTAGGCATAAAATCTAATAAAAATTCATTAGTACTACCGTCTCCTATAAATGTACTTGAAACAATTTCATCTTTATAAGGTAACATTTTATCTACACTCTGATCATAAACTTCTATACCTGCTTTATAAATATTTTTTACACCTGTACCCAATGTTCCTCTTCTTAATTGATATAAAATATTACCATTTTTTTGCCAGTATTCTATCCTTTCACCGTCTACAAAAATAACATTTGGGAATTTACTTTTTTGCGAGATATTTGGTAACAAATTTCCATCATTAATTTCAATTTCTTTATCATACCAGTGTAAGTCTTTTGTTAATCTTATATTTTTTGATCCTTCTAATACAGTATAATGTGTTTTATTTAAAATATCACTAAATTGGCGCCATGCAAACTTATTTTGCATTGCATCATTACTAAAATGAATTGTTTGTATATTATCTAACTCGTCTAATTCTCTATATAATTTAACAAACATTCTATCATGCGTAACATAATAGTCTACACTAGGTGTTAACAAAAACCCATTTCTTGCAACCCACACATAATTGTCATCAATTGCCGGAGTATTTAATGGTATTAAACCATTCCTTATTTGTCGTAATTCGTACCAGTCTTTAGATTGATCATTAATTTCATAAGAGTCATTAATTTCTTCTATTTTTATCACATCTCCTTCATTAGCAGAAATACTATAATCAAACAAGCTCAAAAAACGTGTACCATTACCTTGAATTGTCGGTATTTCTGCATTAGGGTTGCTTTGCTGTCCAACACCAAAATTTTCATCATCTATTCTAATTCCATTCCTATAAACAGTGTACAAGAAATCTACATTCAAAATAAAATCAAATTCTAATATTTTTGATGCCGGTACTCTTCTATAAGCAGAATTTATTTTAATACCAGGAGATAATTTTGTCCTTTCAGTTACATCATAACTTTGCCAGTCTATTTTTTGGCTATCATGATTACTAAATTGATAAATTTTTACATTATCTCCTTGTGCCATTGGAACATCTATATGAATAACACCCGGCGTCTTTACAAATTCATCATCTGCGTAGTAACCATACCTATAATCTCCACCAGCTACTGTGCTATCTTTCCATCCTATGATATAAACTTTTAATACATCGCCCTGTTTACCTAAACCTTCCTTAATTTTAATCGTAGATCCTACCTGTTCACTATCATCTATTAACGGATTCAATGATTCTGCTGCAGAAAATGTCCATTCAGTAAGGTACGTTAACTCGTTATTATTAAGAAACACTCTTATTTGGTTATAAGAAGTTGAGCTTAAAGGAACTTGCCATAATTTTAACCGATATTCTAAAGCAGTAGAAAGCACAAAAGTTTCAACGTAACCAGGATTTAATAATACATCATTTACAAAAACCAATGTAAACCATTCAATTGGTTCTTGCATAAAAGGTGTTTGGGTTAAATTAAAAATATTAGTACTACCATCTGCGATAAAATTATCAATATATATTTCGCTGTAATTTTGTTCTGCACCTGCATAAATTACATAATTAATAGTTTTTCCTTGCGGAATAGATTCAGAAAACTTAATTAAAATATTGTTGCTACTATCATATTCTTCGTTATCTGCAGGTATTAATACATAATTAACTTGTTCACCATCAACTGTAATCTGACTTGTTAAATCTTCTTCCCATCTTGCATTTACTATAAATGTATTAGATTGTCCATCTGCAATATGCACACCCATATCTAGAATGTTTGTACCACTTATATTAAATGTTTGTAAATTTATTTTATCATTTAGTGCAGGAGGATCCGTAAAGATAATACTCTTTTGGCTAAAATCTACTTTATAGTCAATATCTTGAATTTTAATTTTATCATTTATTTTAACAAATATTAGATCATTATCAAATGGTGTTATTCCTAATGAGAAAGTATTATCTGCTCCATTTCCTACATAATTCCTACTGGTAATTTTACTTACGCCTGGCACTGGTTTTTCAAATACTGATATACTAACTGAATCCTGTACTAGTCCAGGAACATTTTCTTCTAAACTCTTTGCATTGGTAGGAGTTACAAATAAATCTCCATCCACAACAATTTCTTCGGCATTAATTCCTCGCGCATTACTGTAATTTAATCCACCTCCAGATAATAAACTATCGTAATCTAAATCTGTAGGTAGAAAACTACCATCACTAGTAATCTTTCTAATTATTACAACATCATTATCTTGTAAAACAATATTGTAGTCATTCAAAATTAAATTTTGTTTAATTCCATCTCCTACAAGACTAGGCATAATAGCAGCAGGATTATTTATATTAGTAGGATCATTTTCAAAATTCGGATCATCTACTCGCACATTATTAATATAAACATTGTAAGTAATTCCATTTTCAAGAGGAGTATTAAAATTTATTATCAAAGGTTTTAGTATTCCCTCTGAGACTAAATTTGTTAAATCTTCTTGTCCTAAATTTAGTATCTTTGGTATAATTTGAGTAATGATATTGTTTAAAGAAATACTATCTACTTCTAAATTTATACCATATTGTTGAATTTTATTTGCACTAAGCACTGTCAAAGAATTTTCATCAGCAACATTTAAAATACTAGAAGAATTCAAAGGATCTTCTAAAACTTCATCTAATGCATTTACATTAAATATCTCATAAAATGTAGGAGAAATGTTTACACTATCTCCTTTTACAATTGCATTTACATTTTTTGCAAACTCTTTAAAATTAATCTCCAATTGATTACTTATACTTGCAAAATTATATACATTTCTCGGCATATTATAAACTATATCTTCATAAGCCATATCATACGTATCATATGCATTTGAAAAATAGTCTGTTGTATCCCATCCACTAGTATTCCCAAAACCAAAACTTCGGACTTCTACTCCGCCATAGTCAACACCGTCTAGTAACAATGACAAATCTTTACCATATTGATTTATTTCTGGTTGATAAAAAAGATTAATTCTATCTTGAGCATGTAAAAAACTTATTTCTTTTTTATAAGAAATAATACATAATGCAAAATTTTCTATAGGTGTATCAAAAACAATCCTACCTAACATTCTACTATAACCTTTAGAATTATCTACTACATTTTCAATTGTATAATCACTTTTTAATAAAACTTTACTATCTACAGAAATTGTTACGTCTTTTTTATTATAAGATATAGGCCATTGTAAATCAAAAATATATTTAGACCCTGAACCTACAAAACTTTCTGTAGTATCTAAAGAAACTCTATCTAAATTTTTGTTAATTCTATCAAATTTTAAAACAGTTTTCATAGATCTAACTTTAGAATTACCAATAATTACACTTAATTTTCCGTCATACCCATTTTCTTTTAAAGATCCATTTATTATACACTTAGGCGCACTTACGTAACCTTGTCCACTATTTGTAACTGTTACATTAGCAATTTTTCCATTTTCGCCTATCGTACAAATAGCCTCTGCACCTGTGCCTCCTCCTCCTTCTAATATTAATTTAGGAGCAACACCATAACCTAAACCGCCATCTATAATTTCTACTTTTGTGACACTATAGGTATTGTTTGATACCCAATTTAAATCAGGATAAGTATCGATACTATCTATGTTTGTAATAACATCATTTACAACTATAGGTCTTAAAGGAAGAATTTTACTAAAATATGAATTAAATCTAGGAGGTAAATCAAAATCTGTTGTAAGGCTTGATGTATTTTCTAATCTATCGTAAGCAGCAACAAACTCTCTAATTTTAGCTTTAAAAGGTTTTACTTCATTTACATAACTTTCATAGCTAGGTAGATTATCATTATTGAAAGTAATATCTTGTCGCAAACTTCCTAAATTATGCTTTACTTTTAAAAAATTTGTTTTAAATATCCAATCAACATCAGGTTGCTCAGATAAAACATATTTTATCGCTGCAATAAATAATTGATTATATTCCACAGCTAACTCATCTACAAACAAATCATTTTTTACAATTTTAGCAATTTCTCTTATTTCTTTACTAGGAATACTATCATAAAAATCTGTATCATAGCTGATTAAATCGAAATTTTTAAAAGCTTCATTAGGGTCATATAATACACTTGAAAATTGTATAGTTCCATTTTGTCTACCAATAGTTTCATAATTAATCGTATAATCTACATTTTCTATATCATTAATTTTTAAAAGCAAAAGCCAGCCACCTAGACCTACATTGTTTATCTTAACAATACTACCTATTTCATCTTTTATACTTGTTAATTCATATGAATAATCAATCAAATAATCAATTTTTGTATTTTCACTATATCCTTCAGCATACCAACTTATAAAATTCCAATATAAAGATAAATTAAAGCTTTGCGTTTGAATTCTCTTCCAAAATTTAGCTGCATAATCTCTTTCATATAAAGCCCATTTTCCTAATATAGTTTCGTCTGTTTTTACTAATGCAGTAAATTTTCTAATAATAATATATGTGCTATCATTATAATTCTCACCAGGATTGATTATTTGAACATCGTCAATACTGCCTATGCTTGTTAATGTAAAATCTAATTCTAAATCTTTTCCTTTTCCTATAACTGTGTATGTAGGTTTTCTCAAGTATCCTCTACCTGGATTTACAATACTTACTCCTACAATCTCACCGTTTTGTATTTCCAATTTTATTTCAGCTTGCTCAGCTTTTGCAATTCCATACAAATCTAAATCACTTTTTAGATCTACTTCTAAATCATATATATTTGATTGTTGATTAGGATAATTATCTTGTTTATATAAATTTATTAAATTTTTACTATCTACTATTAATTGATTCTTTAAAACATAATTTATACGTTCAATATACTGCTTTAAAGCTTCTTGTCTGTTTTTAAACCAACTTTGACGTGGATCATTCAAGCATCCATACTTATATTTTTCACTTAATGAAAAATCTGGTACAGATCTTCCAAATAAATCATAACCAACTAAACTATCTATCCATTTCGTTTCTAAACTCTCATTAGGTATATTTGTTCCTAAGCCATCTGTAAAAATATTATACTGATAATGAACTTTATTCATATCTGATAAGTTATCATATTTGTATATTTCGAAACCTATTGCTGTGTTATTATCGTTTGTATATTTTTCTATGTTAAAAAGTCCAAACTCATTATCACTAATCAAACTTATAAATTCATATCCAGCTAAAAAAGGATTTTCTATTAACTTTGATACATCTAATGCACTTAAATTCCTATTATCAAGTTCTGGAATTGTTGTTAGATTTTTTACCCAGTAAAAATATTTTTCAGTAAAAGTTTTTGAAATTGGATCGTAAATTCTTTTTACAGAATATGCTGCGTCTCCATACTTTGTTTGTCCTACTATCCCTGCTGTTGATCCTTCTCCAGTCGAAACCAATGTATCCCATACACTTGGTAAAATATCAGATTCTACCCATTCATAAATATCTATAGAAGAATTAGTAAATAATTTATTCCAATAATTAGTAGAAAAAGTAACACTTGCTAGCATAGGATTGTAAAAAATTACATCACTAATATCCCACCACAATTTACCAACATTTTCAGTTGTCCAACTCATATCTGGTAGAATAGATACATCGGCTGCATCTCCTACAGAATAAACAGCAGGATCATAAATTGTTTTAAAAGATATATTTTGTTCAGCTAATCCTGAAATTTTTCCTTGTAACGGATCTATATAATCTAGATTTTTAATTAACTTTCTAGTTTTCTTATTATAAAGATAAACTCTTTTTATTTTTGATAAATCAACTGAATATTTTTGACTTTGTATTACTGACAATAACGAAGAAGTATCTTTTGCGAACTCTATTACTTTACCATAACTTATAATGTTATTGGTTTCTATTGCTATGTTCGGCAAGCCGATATATATATGGTTTTTATTTAAATGAATATTTTTTCCGATCCCATATATTGTACTATTAACTTCATCATAACTAAATTCATTACAATAAATAAAAGAATTGTTTAATTGTTCATATACAAAGACTGAGCCAACATTTTCTTTAACATAAGTAAATTTTGTAAAATTACTATCAAAAATTGTTAAAGAACTATCAAATATAGTCTCTTTTTCTAATGTACCTAATAAAGAAATAATAATTAAAATATCATTTGATATATCTACTCTATAACCAAAATAATCTAAAGTTTTTTCTTTTGGACATTTTAATGTTTGAGATAGCTCAAATTTAAAATTTGTCAATCTATAGATATAAACAAGTCCTTGATCTCGAAAATTGATATCAGCTGCAGGAGCGCCAACTATTAATATCGAACCATCATTATTTAGAGATATCGAACTTCCAAATTCTATATCTACAACTGGAGAAATAATATTTTCATACCATCTGTAAGCACCATTAATATATCTGTAAATTGCTATTACATTTGATTTTTCTGTTTCATATTTTACTAATATTGCTAATACTTGACCGTCATTACTAATCTCAAAATTAGAAGCATAATCATAGATGTTTTCCAATGGTATTGTACTAATATCAACGGAATCTATAGAAATTTGTACACCTGTTTTATTAGGAATATATCCAAAAACATCTGTATAATTATCTAACGCACTCCAATAAATTTCATCAAAATAAGACTGTAATAAATTTGTTTTTGCTTGATACAGTGTGTTGTTTAAAAGTACAATGTCATCTTTAAAATATATTGATTGATCGCTAAACAATCCTTTATAATTTTTATTTTTTCCAAATTCCCAATTATAAGTAATATTTCCATAAGTACCGTATTTTATAAAATGAAGCATCCCTGGAAAATTAAAATCATAATCACCATCTAAAGACAAAACATAAACATGAACTACATTATCAATTTCGGCTATCTTAACTTTAGCTCCAAAATAATGATTATTTTTCCTAAAATTAGAAATTATATTTTTTACTAATTTATATTCATTTCCTAATTTTTCATATATAAAAACACTACCCTCATTGATATTTGTGCTAGTTACTCCTTGAGTGCTAACTGGAATATCGTAAATTTCATTCCAAGACAAATTATTATCAACTGGAATCGTAGGCTCTCTTTCTATACCCTGGACTGTTCTAGACGTGTAATACCAATATTCTTCTCCTTTAAGTTCATTTTCAAATATGCCTAAACTATTAAATGTAATATCAAATGGTGAACTTTGAATTATTAAAAGTTTTCCTAAGGTATCTTCATACCCCAAAGAAGTTTTTTGAATAATGCCGACTTGCCTATTAACTGTATATATATTTGATCTGTCCCAGGGATCTTGTATGTCCCCAATAGCAAGCATTTCTAAGATAGTATCCTCGGCTAAAGCTCCAAACAATGCTCCTTGTGTCCATGTTCCTTGTACATTATTAACATAAACAACAACTTTACTAGGACTAAATCTTTGTAGATACATTACTTCTGCTGTATTCGAAGTTCCTTTTTGTCTTATTATCTGTCCTTGTCTACCTGGATCACTTACCAACAAACCTGACCCATCTTCATAATATTTAGGGTATGGTTGAAAAGGTAATCCTTCTTCGCTATATCTATTTTCATTATACTCTATATAACCGTCCCATAAATTCCAAATTTCATTTTCACCATTCAATACATCAGATAACCCAGCACCAATGTCTTTTAAAGATTTATATATATCTGTTTCTATCTCAGTATATGGTCGTATAAACAATTCTCCAGTTACAGATCCTACTAATTCATCTACAAAATTAAAAGTTTCATTTGTATCACTTGCAGTTACAGCTTGAACTTGGATAATGTAAACTGGATTTGAAGGAGTAATAATATTTTCATCTATAACAACTTCTGCTGAAATTACTGTGGCTGTTACACCAGTATTCTTTTGAGTTAAAATTTCTCCTACTTGTACAGTAGGATTTACTATGTACCTCGTATTTCTTACTCTTAATAAACTAACTGTTTTTTTAAGTTGATTATAGTAAAAATTGAAATTATCGCCTGCATTAATAGTATCAGTTAATTCTTTAGGAAATCTAACACCGACATAATTCATTTTACGTTCAACATCCTCAAAAGTTGTAGCATTTATAATGTTTGTACCTCGATAACTAAAACTTCTTATTAAACTAGCTACAGTATTTTCACCATACGTATCAGTTTGCGAGTAATCAAGAACGTTTATATATTTTACAGAACTTTCTGTATTATCTGTTATAATGTCAACCAAAACTATATTGAATCCATTATCAGCATTAACATTCTTAACATAGTAAGGAGGAACCATTAACATCACATACCCGCCAAAATCATAACTATCTACAGGAGCAACTAACTGATAATTTCCAACTAGATTTCCTAACAAATATGCTGTATCTGAAATCTCAAAAACTCCTCTTACATTTGCCAAATATAAAGTAAAATCATTACTACCTATAAACGGGCTAAACACATATACAATTTCTGCTATTCCATTATTTGTTGTAATAACTTGTCCAACTGTAGGAGATATTAATGCATTATCTATATTAATAATTAATTCAACTTTTGCAGCAATAATATGAGTATCTGTAATTACATCACTAAACTTTATATTAGGATCGCCTACAAACGTAAAATTATCGCCAAAAGGTTCTGTAGATTGTAAAATTAAATTATTTTGGTTTACATTACTTAATTTATTATAATGTAGCTTGATCTTATCTCCTAGTTTAATTCCTGTAAATCTTTCTTTTTCAATTCTATACAAAAAATGATCAGCAGTGACTGGGTCTTCAGATTCAAAATAACGCAAAGGATAATTACCACTAAG
>Ga0181580_10000687_pt1 | contig 25753 bp, 22 predicted proteins | sample 071ome_23_FD_132413 | JGI IMG/M metagenome (GOLD analysis project Ga0181580, IMG submission 132413) | Coastal salt marsh microbial communities from the Groves Creek Marsh, Skidaway Island, Georgia - 071403BT metaG (megahit assembly) | ecosystem: Environmental > Aquatic > Marine > Intertidal... | reverse complement strand
CGTGGATCAGCATCTCCCAGCAATTTCTCCGTGAGCGCCTTATCGGTGTGTGCCACCCGCATCGCTTCATTGCGCATCGTATGAATCGAGCCGGATGCAGGTTCGACCGGTGTAATGGAATCGTCGGCGAAAAGGTAGGCAAGCGAGGCATGCAAGGAAGAGAAGTAGTTTTCATTCTTGGCCTGGTAGCGCAAGTAATTCATGAGTTTATGGGCGACATAACGGTATCGGCCATCGCCGGTTTTCGCGGCAATACGCTCCAAGACAGAAACCCGAAAATGAGCCGTGCTGTTGTAGCCACCATTGGGCCCATAGGGATTGACAGCACCATCGCTGGTGACTTCCATCATGATGCGTGTGAAGATTTGCTGCATGCCGGCATCTCTGTAAACCCGGTCATCCCCAAGCAGTCGGTCTCCATGAAAAAGGGGCATCAGTAAAGGGCCCATCATGTAACCGGTGTCGTTTTGAGGCACATCTTTCACTTTCCAAAAATCGTTGAACACGAGTTGACCGTATCGTGCCCAATGCTCCGCTTCTGGGATGTCGGGATACCAAGTGGCAGCCAGCCATTTGATAGTGCCTTCAGGCATGGATCGGTGGCATCCACCTCGCCACTCGATGGGTTCCTCGGCCCATACATGCAGATTACGGCAATAATACAGCACCAGATCCTTGAACCAGGGCGTGTTGGCTTCCATAAAGTTGCCTTCCATCAAATGCTGGCGATAGAGCGGGAACAAAACCGCGGGCCACTCAAAATCCCAAATCCATTTGTCTTCTTCGACGCGTTTTTTGAGCGCCGTATGATATTGCTTGAGCATTTCGACACAGGCTTCAGCCCAGCGTTTTTCGCCTGACTGCACATACTTCGCCAAAACCGGCATGAAGGCCACAAGGCTGCCATCCCCACGATTGGGATGGGAGGCCAAGGTCTCCAAATCCATGGTTTCCAGACATTGCATGTAGGTTTCACGGGTAATCACCTCATTGGGGATGGGATAGAAGGCAGGGTTGTTCATATCCGCATACCCGAAACGATAGCGTTCGCTATCCACAAAGAATTGTGTGGGCGCGCCAATGCGCTCGGGCTCCTGAGCGAAGGATCCTGTGAAACCCAGTGGCAACAAACTCAGACTACAGAGGGCGATGGAGTGTGCGAAACTCATCCTTTCTTTATAGAGACTCACATCGCGGAGATCAAACCACTCCTTCGATCAGGGAGACATATCCCAAACAAAGCTTCGAGGTGGACGAAAGGATTTTGCCCTAGCCATCAGCCTGACAATCTTCCTCATCTCTCCACTAAGGCATCACCAAAACAGAGGTGTCGTTTTGAAGGGCTTCGAAAAAAAGACATTATCCCTTGTCACTTTTAGAAATCATTCAGCGTGTGTAGGCCAGAGTTCTGGTGGACACAAATGCAAAAATTTTAAAAAAACATGGAAGATCATCAAATAGCGCCTGGAACAACCAGCTCGGCGTTCACTCCACTCAAAAAACTCAAGGGAGGACTCGCTTACCGAATCTCCACCGTCGGTTTGTCGCTTCAGTTACTTTTCTCTTTTGCCATGATTGTTTCTTGCGTCATACAGATTGATTTTTTACGCGAGATTCAAATGGAATCTTTTCAATCTGAAGAAGAATTGAATCAAGCGGCTAACGCAAACGACACCCGGCACTACGCTATTCAAATGATAGGTTTTATCATCTATGTCCTGACTGCCATCCCCATCCTTGTTTGGATTTATAAGGCTCATAAGAACGTTTCGGATTACAAATTACAGAAAACATTGACGGCTGGATGGGCAGTTGGATCTTTCTTCGTGCCCTTCATCAATCTCGTGCGCCCTTATCAAGCAATGGTAGAGCTTTATCTTTGCAGCAGCTCACCACAGGAATGGCACCCGGAAGATGCATCCGATTTTACAAAGACTGTCAAAATTAGCCCAAAACTGACAAGACTCTGGTGGGTTGCCTGGACCTCTTGCTGGTTCTTTGGGCAGGCTTTGGCTCGATGGGAACCAGAGGATTCAGTTGAGTGGCTGCAATATACTTATTGGGACATTGGCTATTATACGCTGGATATCCTTTTGATCGTTCTTTTTCTTCTCCTAATGCAAAACATACAAGGGAATCAGAAGAAGAACTTCCTGCAAAACCAATCTGGGCAAAGTGAAGCCTTTATGAGTCATTAGAATATCTTTTGTTTGACGCATACTGGCTACACTTGTTTCAAAAAAACACTCCAGCCATGGTCTGCACGGTTGGGGACTGATAAGCGACCCGGCTACCTCCTTGCAGGTAACCACCGTTCAGTCCGTTTACGATTTATCGGTGTCCCACTTTCGATTTTTTCGCTATGGAATAACGCGCCCTATCTTCTGCGCGTTGCCCCCCACCGACGTCATTCGATCCTCCTGATTCGCGCAGAACGATATTGTATGCGCCCCCCAGGCGTATGCTGCTGAAAACCAATAGTGCCCTGATATGGAGGCTTGAGATCGTGGGTCCGGGAAACCCTTTCACCATTCACAAGCACCTCGGCATTGGGTCCGCGTTGGATGATATGCAGCAGGAACCACTCCTGATCACGACTGAGCACACGTTCTGCTGGGGCAATCCCATAGAAGCTACCGGTGGGATTGGTGCTGTCAGGGGCATTGAAACACTGAACCTCTACCCGGCCCGGACCGCCATTGAAGAGCACCCCCCCATTTCCGTTCACCATGGTCTTCACCCAAACCTGGAGTTCGAAGGGGCTGGAGAATTCAGCCCGCGTCTCCGCGACGCCATCCTTGCCCTGCCCCGTGAGCACTTCGTCTTCTATCTGCCAGTCGGAGTGTCCCTGTTCTTGCATGGCCTCCATGCCAGATCGGAATAGCGGTTGCCAAGGTTCCTCCTGATCGGGCAGCGCTCGGATGCGTAGGTTTCTGAAAGAAGCACGACAACCGATATTCTGAATCCCCATGTAGCCCCGACGGAGGCGGTTCCTGAAGCCTGGTTCAGTGTCCATGGAAAGATCGTGGATCAGCTTGTCATTGAGAGTCACTCGAAGCCTAGGCCAATCGCATGTGATCTCACATGTGTTCCACTCTCCGGACGGAAGATTGGCGATACTGCGGGGAGCCGCCACATCATAGATAGCCCCTGGAGAGCGAAGTCCATAGGCCTTTTGTTCATGGCGCAGATGGATTTTGAATCCCAGTTTTGAAGCAGGACCATCGAATGGAGCATGAAGGAGAAAACCCCCTTCGTACCAGCCTTCGGTCTGGTATTCAAAACGAAGCACAAAGTTCTCGTATACCTGCTCGGTGCGCAGCCAGGAAGGATAGGGACCCGCGCCGGTCGAGAAAATCGCCGAATCACGAACAACGAAGGCATCGGGCGTCCCCACGGCAACCCAGCCCTGAAGATCTTTCCCATTGAAAAGAGGCGTCAAGTCTTCGTCCGCCGCCGCGCTGAGGTGACAGGTCGCTTGAAGGGCAATCCATATTCGCATGACAAGCATTCTACATTGTCGCTGAGCCATAAGATCCCCATCGTGCCACCCAAGCATCAGGATGACACTCTAAAAAAGTATCAAACCGACTATGACGCCTCGACTCACTCTGCCTGCTCCTGCTACGACCTGCCGTTGTGGTCTTATTCACCTCTCATCCGCTACTTCAGCACGGACGAAATAAGATCCCTCACCTCTGAACAATGTTTTTTTTTGCAATGGTGAATGTCAACTGGCCGATACCTTGTCTTGGTCGATCAAGGTTATGAATGAGCTGCTCTAGCTGATTCAACTGCTCCAGGGCTTTCAGAAAGGTCAATAAAACTTCTAATTCTTCTTCAGCAACCAGACTCCAAATGGAATCTCCCATCCGCCAACTGGGATCGAAAGGCCCATTTGGGTTGAAATACTCATCCCCCTGCAGCACCACATCGAGCGGGACCTGATGGTCAATTCCATCAAACCCATTGGAGCGAAGCAATGCCACCAGGGACTGGGTGTCGATGTGTTTGTTTTTAACTTTTTCCAGTGCACTGGGAATCAACGGATAAAACCAAAAACCTTGGTGCATCTGCTCATGGGTGGTTCGGTTGATGACAAGCGTTCCCGAGGGCTTAAGAACGCGCGCAAACTCCCGCATGACTGCCTCATGCTGCTGCCAAGCCTTCTCCTTGCCATCTGGCAGATGATGCAAGACCTGATTGATCATGATCGCGTCCACGCTTTCCCGCTCAAGTGGAAGCGATTCGATTGAGGAGTGATGAAATGCGATACGCCCTGCCTTTTGCTCATCTAGCATTTTGCTTTTGGCTTGTTCCAACATGCCAGCATTCAAGTCGACTGCCTCGATCCTCTTCACATGTTTCACCATTTCAGATGAGAACAAACCGGTGCCACAACCAGCATCTAGCAATACTTGCTCTTCGATGGGTGTTTGATTGTTCGTTAGTGCATTTTTGATGACATCCACTCCGTCAGCGGATCGAGTTTGATCATAGCAATCACTCGTTTTAGTATAGTTTTCGTAAGTACTCATAAAAAACTGGGGGGGGCCACGTTGAATGTGACTCGCACCTCAGGCACTTGAACCGCACCTGAGTTCTGATAAATATGGAAGCTTATCCATTGTCTATACCGCACTCGACCAATGGTCTACGACTTGCGAAACCCGGCAATGAAACGACAGAGGAAGGATCAACGTTGAAACCCACCATCACAGACCCACTTGAACACGTCCACCCATAAATGCTTGATAACTCGACCATTAGCATTGCCTTTACGATAGCGCACGGATCCTGTGCGAAGCATTTGGGCGACAAATGAATGTCATGGCCCAGAAGATTCGGATGGTCCAGGGCCGCGTGGGCATGGTAGGAAGGGAAGGGCCATAGATACTTTGCGTCCCGGCGTGGATTGGTCACTGTGATGCAGATAGATGACAACTTTGAAAAAGCACGCGCTCTTCGGCGCGATGGTGATATCCATGCGACGCCCGCCACCCCGGCTGATCTCATTTTGCCATCCAACCCAATGGCTTTACACCTTCCAGTAGCAACGAGTCACCTTGGTGAAATCAAAACGAAACTCTCACTGTAGTTACTCCATTGCATTTGGCCAAGAGACGATTTGGCATAGGTGCAGTGAAACCTTGTAAGAGTGATTTGAGATGCCATTTCTTAAGCGATATGCAACGACATACTTTGAAGCAGACATCGAAAAAATGGATGTCACAGGTACTAGGCATCGGATTCAGCCTTTCTACGCTGGCAACCCATGCCGAAGTGGCGTTCGCTTTCGATGACTTTTACTCTCCCCAAACCGTCCAGAAGATCCATTTGTCCATGGATGCGGCTGATTTGCGGAGGATGAAGGAAGCGCTCCCAGAGCGCATCTACGTGCCTGCAGCCATGAGGTGGGGCGACCTTGAGATTCAGAATGTGGGGGTCCGCTACAAAGGCGATAGTTCCTCTCAACCGCATCAGACCCACAAGAGGAGTTACCTGATCAAAGTCAGCCATTATGAAAAAAATCAGCGCTTTCTCGGGATGGAACGCATTGCCCTCGATAACGGAGTTCAATTCGGAAGCCTGTTCAGTGAACCCATCGTGACCGCGATCTTGAGGGATCTGAACATCCCCGCCTCCCACTGCAACCATGCGCAATTGTTTCTCAACGGGGAGGATCAGGGGGTGTATGTGAACGTCGAGCGCATCGATGAGTCCTTCCTGCAGCGGTGTTTCGGCTCCGCCTCAGGCGCCTTGTACAAAGTGCATCGACCAGGCCCGGGAGCCAACCTGGCATACGCTGGACCCAGGCTGGAGGATTACAAAAACTGCTTTTCAGCCAAAACGGCGGAAGCCGAAGCGGGCTATGAAGATCTCGTCGGCCTTATCCAGGCCTTGGGCGGTGGCAAAAACGTCCCCTACGAGCAGGTGTTGGGTTCGCAAATGGTCGCAGATGATTTCCTCCAAACCATGGCCGTGATGCTGATGGCGGGTTGTTTCGATCAGCTCACAGGGTGGAACCCCCACAATTACTATCTTTATCGCCATCCAGTTACCCAGCAGTGGAGCTATCTGCCGTGGGATTTGGATGTCGGCTTTGCTGACAAGGCCTTTGGGAAGGTTCCTGTCATCGATGGTTGGCATGCTGCCTGGCCCCTTCCAGGAGGGCCTCCCAAGCCGATTCTCGAAAATATCGTGAATCACCCAAAGCTTTTGGCAAGCTACCGAAAATTTGCCCGATCTATTTTAGAAACGTATTTCAAACCTGAGAAGCTCAAGGCCCGATTGGGAAACCTTTATTCCCTGATTGAGAAACCCCTTCGCACCGATCCCTTCCCCCCAAGAAGAGTCACCAACCCTGAAGACACGGGGTATGAGAGCATCCTGGATTCCATCGAACGTTTCATCGAAAAACGTTACGCACTGGCAGCGACACAACTCAAAGACCCTGGTCAGAGACCCAAAACAACCCTACAGAACCATCGACCACCTACGGAACCTCAACCCGGGACACTGCCCCATGCTCCTTTGGAGGTGCGGATTTTATCGCGAGATGCGACCTCCATTGAACTGGCATGGAAGGTGCGCGCCAAAGATGCCGTAGGGCATATCGTCCAGAGAGCTCTGAAAGAGGAGCCCTTGTTGTTTCGAAATCACATTCCCTGCCCGGGTCCATCTCAGAGCTACGCGGTGGATGACCGCGTCGATCCGAAAGCGACCTACCTCTATCGCGTGTATGCAGTATTCCCTTCCCCAGAAGGTCCGGCAGGCTCTCAACCATCGGCAGCGGTTGAAGCGAAGCCTCAGAAATAACAACAAGACCTCCACCCGCAAGCGAATGGAGGTCATGTGGCAATTTTGTTGAGACTTAAGAGTTTTTTGATGTCAGGGACGCCAAGCAGGCACTTCCAGAGCAAGCAAAAGGTGAGGTCTTTGGGGACCCTGAGGGCAAGGCTGGTTACTTCAATGCCATGGACTGCTGTTCCATGAGGCGATCAAAGGCCTTCCGGAAGGTCCAGGCGCGGCCCGAGCTATCGTGCATTTGGGAAGCCGTCCGCATGACACGACCTAACATTTTTCGCTGTGCGTCACTCATGGCACCTTTGTCCATGTTCAGTAGACCCATGGCCGCTGTTTCGTATATGTCTGCGCAGGCCTGATGATTACCATGATTGAAATGGGGCACACCCAATTCGATGGCTCGCTCGAGAAGCGCCATGACAGGTGTTTTGATAGCCAGCTGCTCCTTGACCGATGCTGGTATCAAAACTTCATCCAACACATGAATCACCCCGTTAGATGCGGTGATATTCGCCTTCACCACAGTGGACTGGTCCACCTTCACGCCCCCATCGGAAGTGCGGATCTGAACGGCCTCGCCCGAAAGTGTCGAGAGCTGCCTGACGCTGGAGACTTCTTTCGCACGCAGGGTTCCTGGCACCACATGGTAGAGCAAAATGGTTTTGAGCATTTCCTTGTTTTCGGGTTGAAACAAGGAGGCGAGCAAGGTTTCGGGTAGTTTCTTGAACGCATCGTCGGTAGGGGCAAACACCGTGTAGGAGGTATCCTGAGTCAAGGCATCGACAAGCTCACTGGCTTCCAGAGCTTTGACAAGTGATTTGAAATTGCCTGCTTGGACGGCGACTTCTGCCAGGTTGTTGGATGCTTCAGCCTTTGCCGCAGGAACCATGAGTGCACACAGGGCTATCAGGCCGGCAACGCATAGATTTTTAAGGAGATTGTCAGATTTCATTTCAACAAACCGTTCCATCAAAAGAAAGAATGTCAACGCCATGGCTTTTTTAAAGTTTCACTGCACCAAACTTATTTTATTCATCGTTGGCTGCGGGCGCGTCGCCTGCGATCAAGGCTCTTTGGCAAGCTCTCCCGCTTCAGAGGACGCTTGGGGAAAGCCCACGGCCCATCCAGCACAGCTCTTTTTTGCGAGTGACTGTTCTCCCAAAGTCAGAGACGGGGTCCAGCTGGGCTTGGCCAAGGCCGCCGCGCTGTGGGGGCAATACGGACCTTTGGAGTATTGGGTCATGGGCACCGATGAAGAAGCTGGACAAGCCCTCATACGATCTTTTTGCGATCGGCGGGCAAAGCTCAAGAACGAGGTGTGGGGCGGCTGCATGAGCCACCATCAGGAGGAAGCCAGCCAACACAACATGCTTTCCTACCTTCGAGTCGGTCAAGGAGCTGTGAAGAGAAATCAGCCAAGCAGTGCCATGGGCCGCAATGGGCAGCGCGAATGGGGATTACACATTTTTGCCTCTTCCTACCCTTTTGGGTTCGATCGTCTTTTTGATCACGTCTATCCCGAAGAGGAAATCAAAACATTGTTTCATGAGTATTTTCACGCCGTACAGCACGCCCATTTATTCACCAAGGAGCATGCGCAACGAGAGGCTCTACTAGGGCCCACCTGGTTTGTCGAGGGTGGCGCTGAATACATGGCGTTGAAAGGCACCGCCACTCTTTGGGCCTCGGGTCAATTACCAAGAACTCAGGGATATGCTCTCCCTTCCTTCAAAGAGCGCATGCGGTCGATTCTTTTGGACGGCAAACGGTATTGGCAGGAAAACTGCCCCGATCTCCATTTGAGCCAAATGACGTACGATCACCCATGCACTTATGCCGCCTACAGCTTGGGAGCCTGGGGGCATGCATGGCTGGCCCACCGTGCCGGCCCAGACCCCTATCTGGACCTTTTTCTCCCATCGGTCGAACGTCTTGGTTGGGATTCAGCGTTCCAACACGCCTTCGGCCTCACTCCTGAAGCGTTTGATGAGGCTTTTCACGCCTTTCTTCTGAAAGAAACCGAGGAACAACTGGCCATCTTGCCAGACATCTAAGCCCACCCATGGAATGAGCAGGGGAGATTTCGAGTCCTGAAGGAAGCAGCAGGATTCAACCAAGCGAGTCACAGCTTGAAAGATTCGCTTTCATTCGCGACTCTGAATAGGAACACGACGGCGCCAAGGCACCTTGAGGGCATTGAGTGGACAGGTGACCGATGGGATCCGAACATCTGTTATGCATGACACGTTTCGAGAGAACTTTTGGGTTCGTTCCAATGACCTCCTAATGGGGGCAATATGTGCCTTTGGCATTGCCGTTTTCGGAGGCACCTCTCAGGCTGAGAATCACGCAAGCGCCGTTTTGGAACAATTCTGCTTGGATTGCCATGACCAGGAAACGCAAAAGGGAGAAGTCAACCTTGAGAAAGCCCTCGCCACTCAGCCACTGGTCAAGCACTTACCCTTGTGGAGAACGGTGATCGCGCGCATCAAGAATGGAGACATGCCACCCCGGGAAAAAGGCACACTCCCCGAGCTTGAGAAGCGCCAATTATTAGAGTGGCTGGATCAAGAAATCATCCACTTCGATTATGATACGATCGATGATCCTGGCTATGAGCCGGCAAGACGAATGACCCACCATGAATTGGTGCATACCCTGCGTGATTTATTGGGAGTGTCACTGAATGTGAGAGATTCTTTCCCGACCGATCTCAGTGGAGAAAGCGGTTTTGACAATAGCGCCAACACCTTGTTCATCCAGCCCATTCTCATGGAGCGCTATCTTGCTGCCATCGAAAAAGCGATTGAACAGGCCATCCCCTTGGGGCATTCACCGGGTAGCGATTCGATTTTCTCGACTCATTGGCCCTCACATCCCCATGAAGAGCAACAGGCTGCCTCCGCCATGCTTGCTAATTTCCTCCCCAAAGCCTTTCGACGGCCCGTGACTGAGAATGAATTCGAAGAAATCTTCAGACTCTATGTGGAATCCCGAAAACGAGGTGAAAATTTCACTCAAGGGATGCGACAAGCACTGACCGGTTCATTGATCGCTCCTCAGTTTCTGCTCAAGGTCGAGCATCATCCCCCCACATATGATGCTTACCCGGTGGGTTCCTATGAGCTGGCCACTCGATTATCTTATTTCCTTTGGGCAAGCATGCCTGATGCAGAACTCTTCAACCTCGCAGCTCAAGAACAACTCACCTCACCTGAAGTGATCGAGAAGCAGCTCACTCGCATGCTTCAGGACCCCAAAGCTGAAACGCTTGGCAGTCTTTTTGCCGCTCAGTGGCTGGGTTTCGATGCGCTGGGCACCCGGATCCGTATGGACCCCATCGACAATCCCTGGTGCACCGACTCGCTCATGCAGGCCATGAAGGAAGAATCCGCCATGAATTTTCTCGCCCTGTTGCGCGAAAACCAACCCCTCACTGAGTTCATCCAATCCAGAAACACCTACCTGAATGAGGAATTGGCTACCTTTTATGAAATCGATTCCATCAAGGGTCAGCAAATGCGGCGCGTGACGCTTTCAGATCCACGGCGTTACGGCCTCTTTGGACAAGCCTCCGTGCTGGCTGTGACCTCCTCTCCGTATCAAACCAGCCCGATCCGCCGTGGGGAATGGGTTCTCAATGCCCTTTTGGGCACCCCCCCTGCTCCTCCCCCTCCCGATGTGGGCACGTTGAGTGAGGCGATTGAATCGAATCGAAAATTAAGCTTTCGGGAAAAACTCCAGCGCCATAGTCAGGATTCACGTTGTCAGTCTTGCCATCGTGAAATGGATCCCATCGGCTTTGCTCTTGAAAATTTTGATTGGTTTGGCCGATGGCGTCTGGAAAGCAATGGTCACCCCATCGATGCAAAAGGGCGCTTGCCAAGTGGGACACGCTTCGAGGGTCCTGTCGGATTGCGAAACGTCATCATCCATGAAAAGCTCGATGATCTCGCTCGCCAAATCACTCGAAAAATGCTTTCCTATGCTTTGGGAAGGCAGCTCGAATACTTCGACGAGCCTGCTGTCCGCACGATTCTGAAGGCATTCAAATCGAAAGGTTACCGCATGCACACATTGATCCAACAGATCTGCTTGAGCTACCCCTTCCTCTACAAAAGGGACCCCATTCCAGCAGACCCGCAAGAAGGCCCTCTGGCTCCTGGATCATGAGTCAGTCCTGGAAACTTTCACGACGTACCCTGTTGCGCGCTCTGGGAGCCGCGGTCAGCCTTCCATGCCTGGAAGCCATGCAACCCTTGAGTGCCACGGGCGCAAAGAAACCCGCACTGAGGGCTGCCTATGTTTATTTCCCCAACGGAGTCGCCAAGGGCACATGGGAACCTGAGAAAGTGGGGCGGGATGGTCGACTCAAACGTCTGAGCCCATGGATGGAGGATCTCGAACCCTTCAAGGAAGATATCCTCATTGGACACAACATGTGGACTCCGCGAGGCAATGGCCATGGCGCTGGGACCGCGACTTGGCTGACGGGTGGTTCCTATGACGAAGCACAAGTCGATGCAGGCGGAGCCTCGGTGGATCAACTCATCGCAAAGGTGGCAGGAAAACATACCATGCTGCCTTCCTTGGATTTATCCATCCAAGGAGAGGGATATTTTTCCAACAGTCTCCCTCGCAATGCCATTTCCTGGTTGCGGCCGGATCACCCAGCAACGCGCGATTCCCACCCGCGCATGGTTTATGATCGTATGTTTCGAATGGCCGAGGATGGGTTTGTCAACCAAGGGGTGGTGGATCTGGTATACGACCAGGCAAAGGGGCTCAAGAGGCGACTCGGACGGCAGGACCAACGCAAAATCGACGAATACCTGGAAGCTCTCAGAGGAGTCGAAAAGCGCATGGAATTCGCCGAGAAACAGTCACGCAAATCGCCAACAGGAGGAAACAAGCCTTTCATGGTTCACCGACCTTCGCCTGACATTCCTTCCGATCATGAAACCTACCTCAGGACCATGATGGATTTAATGGTGCTCGGTTTTTGGTCCGGAGCCACTCGGGTCGGATCGCTGATGCTTGATCACGGACAAAGCAATCGATATTTCGATTTCATGGATGGAGTACGAGGCACTTGGCACGCATTGTCCCACTACAGAGATACTAGCGGGAAAACGGAGGATGATGACGGAATTCACTCTTGGAGCAGCGTTTCTGAGAAACGTGAAATGTATAGCCGCGTAGTGGAGTGGCACCACCGACAACTCGCCTACATGCTTGGCAAGATGAAGGCTATTGATGAAGGGCATGGATCCCTTTTGGACAATACCATGCTCCTTTATGGTTCAAGCCTCGGAGATGGTCATACCCACGGAGAGGAAAATCTACCTATCCTGATCGCAGGAGGCGGAGGGGGCACCCTTCGTCCGGGACGGTATTTGAAATACCGCAAAAACTATTCCCTTTCCCATTATCATCTGGCCACCATGCAACGCATGGGCTTGATAACAGAGAAATTTGCTGACGCCGACAGTCCCATGAGCGGCTTGATACACGAGGTTTGAAGATTGTATGAAAAAACACTGGATTTGCTTTGCGGTTGCAGGATTGGTTGGTGGGTGCGGGGGCATGCGCCCTTCTGGCTCCATCCCCATCATTGATACCCATATCCATCTTTACGACACCACGCGGCCCGAAGGGCTGCCGTGGCCTCCACCATCGGACACGGTGCTTTATCGGCCGATTTTGCCGGCTGACTTCGACAAGGTGTCGAACGAAAACCAGATCACGGCCACGGTAATTGTCGAAGCCAGTGAGTGGATCCCCGACAACCAATGGGTGCTGGATCTGGTTCAGCGCGATCCGCAGCGATACATCGGCCTGGTCGGCAGCCTGGAAATCGGCACCCCTGAGTTCAGCGAACATCTTGAGACCTTATCAAAGGATGAGCGCTATGTTGGTATTCGGCTCAGGGAGCGCCCGGGAGGCGACCGCTTTTTTGAAGAAGAGGCCGTGTGGAAGGATCTCGCTCTGTTGGCCGAGATGGACCAGACCCTGGATGTGCTGATGTTTCAATTCAGTCTGGATGATGTGGACAGGATGGCAAAACAATTACCGAAGTTGCGTATTCTCATCAACCACGTGGCAGGAGCCGACATTGAGGGACAGCCGGCCGATGCAGAATGGGTGGCTGCCGTGAAAAAGGTCGCTCAAAACCCCAATGTTCACTGCAAGATTTCAGGTCTCTTTCAACAATCGCACCGACAGCCCTCCCCCAAGGATGTGGCTTTCTATCGCCCCGAGCTGGATGTTCTTTGGGCAGCCTTCGGGGAAGATCGCCTGATTTATGGCAGCAACTGGCCAGTGACCATGCGGGGAGGCACCTACGGGGAGTATCTTTCCATTGTCCAGGCCTATGTTGCCAGCAAGCCTCGAGCAGCTCAGGAAAAGTTTTTCTACCAGAATGCCCTACAATTTTATGGCCTCCCCCCCCTCAATCGTTGAGCACACGGAACGGCCGTATCCACTAGGTCCGCCACAAGATCGAGAGTCCTCACCCACTTTTCTTTCGACCACTGAATTCTTTGGGAGAGGCACCACGCACGGCAAATAAAAAACCGATGGGATCCCTCCGACTACTGGTTTCTGGATGACCTTGGCTACGCTGGGGCTGAACTGAGGGTCGGATGGAGCCAGGGAAGGATCTCACCTATCGCTCAAGACGCTGCCATCGACCCGGGAGTTGCTGTCCATGATGCACGCGAGATATCCATCACCCCTGAGAGTCATCGATAACGTAGACACTTCTCCAACGTCTAAGCGTATCAGGTCACCGACGAATCCTATGGCTTTGGTGAGTCACAGGAAGGGCAGCAAAAAAACTTTCTTAAGCGAGTACTCGACATCGAGCTATTTGCCCTACCTCATGAAACATACGATCCTTCAGGCAACAATCGATCGGGATCCAGTTCGTGAAAGTCTGGCCCTTGCGCATCATGTGATCGAGATGTCATCACGGCGCATCCTCCAAACATTCAGGAGCTTTTCTAGGATAGACACCATGCTGCCGGCAATGCTTGAAGGAAGATCAGGGTCGATGACGAGGATGGCATCCAATAACCTCTCATACTGATGGAAGTCAACCCGCCAAAGCGGCGACCAGTGCCGAAGCCTGCTGGATCAACTCCTTGATTTTACCAGGTGACTTGCCGCCACCCCGAGCAAAGGCAGGCTTGCCCCCACCCTTCCCGTCCACAAGAGGGGCAAGGGTTTGTATGATCTTGCCGGCTGGGTAGGCCTTTTGCCAGGGAGCTCCCGAGACAGCCAGAAGCACCACACTCTCTCCGCTTTGAGCTACCAGAACAATGACCCCATCAAAAGATGACTTCAGGGCATCCGCAGTGGTCTGAATTTCATTGCCTTCGATGCTTCCAAGGTCTGCCAGAATCATGGGGCATGAGGGTAGCTCACCTGCAGCTGGCAGCGAGATCGCCTGATCGATCAATTGGGAAGCCATCCTAGCGGCCTGTTGTTCCCGCACGGCTTGTAACTGCTTCTCGAGTTGCTTTTGCTGTAGGATCAGGCCCTCCACCTTGCGCTGCAACTCACCGACAGGGCTGTTGAGCGCGCCGGCCAGGGACTCAAGATCCTTTTGATGGGCCAGGCCCATGTCGTATGCAGCCCACCCTGCGACCGCCTCGATACGACGAATACCGGCAGCGATGGCAGATTCGTTAACAATGCGAAAGACACCCACCTCACCCGTACCGCGCGTGTGAGTCCCACCACAAAGTTCCATGGAATAACCATCCAACTGACCCGGGGTCCCGCCAATCTGCACCACTCGAACGGTTTCCCCGTATTTGTCACCAAAAAACTGCATGACGTCCTCACGAGTCTTGACCGACTCATAAGGCACCTCCTGCCAGCTCACTGGCGCGTTTTCCAAAATCCGTTCATTGACCAATCTTTCCACGTCGCTCAGCTGATCCGCTGAGAGCGCTTGACTGTTAAAGTCAAAGGTCAGTTTTTCCGGACCGACATAAGAACCTTTCTGACTGACGTCCTTGCCGACTATTTGGTGAAGGGCCCAGTGAAGCAGATGGGTCACGGTGTGGTGCCGTTCCATGGCTTTGCGACGATCCACATCGACTTCGATGCGGATCTCTCCTGCACCCAACGCATCTGGTTGACCCTGGTCATTGTTTTTGGAGACAAGGTGGAGAAAGGTTTGCCCCACCTTGCGCGTATCCAGAATCCTGAAGCACTGATCCTGTGCATGAATCACTCCTTGGTCTCCAAGCTGCCCCCCCATCTCGGCATAGCAGACACTGCGGTCCAGCACCACTGCCTGAGCATCTCCCTGATCAACCGTTTCCAGAATCTGTGCCTGGGTGGCTTTCTCCTCGAAACCCAGAAATTGTGTGGGGCTTTTGGTCTTGAGGGCAGAAAGTTCGATGACTTCCTGTTTTTGAGACGCACGAGCCTGAGCGCGCTGTGATTCCATGTGGGCTTCAAAGCCTGTGGTGTCTACCCCGATACCCCGCTCACGTGCCATCAACTCGGTAAGGTCCAGAGGGAATCCATAGGTGTCGTAGAGCTTGAAGGCAAAAGCTCCATCCAGTGTGGCTCCCTTGCCAAGCTGGTCAGCCTGCTCTGCGAAAAGTGCAATGCCACGGTCGAGAGTTTTGTTGAACGCTGTTTCCTCGGCTTGAATCGTCGCCTTCACCTCCTGACGCCTCTGCCCCAGACCCGGAAAGATACCCCCCATGGCATCGGCCAGGACATCGACCAGCTGATAGAAAAACGGCTCGGTAAAGCCAAGGGTGCGCCCGTAGCGCACGGCGCGCCTGAGAATGCGCCTGAGCACATAATTCCGGTCGGTGTTGCCGGGAAGGATGCCATCACTGATGGCAAAACTCAGCGTTCGGATGTGATCGGCAATCACACGGAAGGCAATGTCGATCTTTTCTTGATCACTGAATGTCTCAGAACCGATGTCAGGCAGCGTGGAGCGGTAACGATGACCACTGAGTTTTTCAAGCTGATCAAAAATCGGGCGAAACACATCGGCTTCATAATTCGAGATCACACCATCGAATTCAGTGAAGCCCTTCGTGCACTGCAGGACGCTGGCAATACGCTCAAAACCCATGCCGGTATCCACATGCCGGGCTGGCAAGTCCGAAAAAGTACCATCGGGATTCGCATTGAACTGAATAAAAACCAGGTTCCAGACTTCCATGCACAGAGGGCTGTCCTGATTGACCAGGGAGCCTTGGGTGTCGCCCTCGGGGGTCAAATCAACATGCAGTTCCGAACACGGGCCGCAGGGTCCGGTATCCCCCATCATCCAGAAATTGTCTTTTTTGTTGCCGAAGACGATGTGCACTTCAGGATCCAGTCCCGCTTTTTCAAAAAGTGCCTTCCAGAAGTCATAGGCTTCTTGATCCAAATCAGCCGGGTCTCCCTTGGATGGATCGGGTTTATAGACGGTGGCGTAGAGGCGCTCCTTGGGAAATTTCCAGACCTCTGTCAACAGTTCCCAGGCCCACTCAATGGCTTCCTGCTTGAAATAATCACCAAAGCTCCAGTTGCCAAGCATTTCGAAAAAGGTGTGATGGTAGGTATCCATCCCCACATCTTCGAGGTCATTGTGCTTGCCCCCCGCTCGAATGCATTTCTGGGTGTCGGCAGCTCTCCCGGGTTGATAAGGACATGGGATTTCTCCGAGAAAAATGGGAACGAACTGGTTCATCCCTGCATTGGTAAAAAGCAGGTTGGGAGCATCCGGCATCAGACTGGATGATTCCACAATGGTGTGCTGTTTGGATTTGAAAAAATCGAGGAAGGATTGGCGAATTTCAGCGCTCGTCATGATAGGTTCGCTTGAGAAACGTTGTCAAAGAGGGGATGAGAACAGAATGCCTCCCCATAAAAAAGAAAAACCTCAGCCTGAGCCATCAGGAGGCACCAAAGAGATCCTCGCCTGAATCATCCTCAGGCACCTCGGCAGATGTTTCAGGAGCGTTCTCGGAATCTGGGGTGGCACTAGGGGAAGATTCAGCGGATGAAGGCGGCACGTATTCAGAGGCTTCCACCAGCTTAACCAGGGGCAGTCGCACCCCGCGCCCCTGATAGCTGACCCCGGGGGCCAGGGTGCCCGCAACCATGGGCTCTTTGAAATCGTCCACCTTTTGCTCCAGCACTTGATGTTTGGCCTCATCATAGGGAGCTTCGGGCTCCGCCTCGTGAAGCCCCAGGCCCACCCGACGCATCACATCCAAAACCGCATGCTGAAAATGCGTGATTTGCTCGATCAACTTGGGTTGACCCGACTGGCGAGCAGCACGATGCAGGGCAAACACATGATCCAGAACCCTTACCGATGCCTGAAGCCAGTCGCCTTCACCTCGTTTGAGTTTTTCCAGTTCCACACGCATATGGTCCTTCTCAGCCACATCGATACTTTGCATGACTTCCAGGATCCTTACCGATTCCTCGCGTAGCGATTGGGTCACCTTAGCGGCTTCTGACACGGCTTTTTGGCACTCTTCCTGAATCCCTTGCCACCGACCGGTCGCCTGATGGATTTGCTGTTCGAGGGCAGGAAGGTGCTGCATCTGCTCACCGAGAGAGGCCATCCCATCCCATTCTTCACGTTTGAGGGCCGCACGGTGTTCGAAAAGGAAGGGCAAAACACTGAAAATCACACCGCAAAGGATGCAGACGACTACCAGAATGAGTCGACTCCCATCGGGCAAGCCACCATGATCCACAATGATCCATGAGGCAAGGGCCAGAAGGATGAGATCGCCGAGGATAAATGGTATTTTATTCATTTCTCAATGAAGGTTTGGGGTGCAAGTAGAGCGCATCTTATCGAACTTCGGGTTTGTGGCCAATCATGTTCCCAGGCACGACCCATTGAGAAAACTCTTCATCGCTCAACAGCCCCAATTCCAGGGCAGCTTCCCTCAAGGTTGAATGTTCGGCATGAGCCTTTTTGGCAATCTTTGCGGCATTTTCATACCCAATCTTCGGATTCAGAGCTGTCACCAGCATCAACGAATTCTCAAGGTTTTTCTCGATCACGGGATGATTGGGTTCGAGCCCCACAAGACAGTGATCATTGAAAGAGGCACAGGCATCGCCCAGATTGCGGGCAGCCATCAGGAAATTGAAAATCATGACGGGCTTGAACACGTTGAGTTCAAAATGACCATTCATCCCCCCAACAGCGATGGCAGCATCATTGCCAATGACCTGAGCACAAACCATGGTCAGCGCCTCACACTGCGTCGGGTTCACTTTACCAGGCATGATGGATGATCCTGGTTCATTGGCAGGGATGGTCACCTCACCGATCCCGCATCGCGGACCTGAAGCCAGCATGCGAATATCGTTGCCAATCTTCATGAGGCTCACCGCCAAGGTCTTGAGCGCCCCGCTGGCCTCCACAATCGCATCATGAGCCGCCAATGCTTCAAACTTGTTGTCGGCAGTTCGAAAAGGCAGCGCGGTGAGCCGCGCAATGTGGGCTGCCACCTTGACATCAAAGCCTTCAGGGGTGTTCAAGCCCGTTCCGACGGCCGTTCCGCCCAATGCGAGTTCCGACAAGTGGTCCAGCGATCGCTCAATGGCGGCGATGCCATGATCCAGCTGACTGACATAACCTGAGAGCTCTTGCCCCAATGTCAGCGGAGTAGCGTCCATGAAGTGGGTGCGACCAATTTTGACGACATCCATGAAGGCGCGGGCCTTGTCAGCCATAGTTTCCCTCATTTGTCTAACCTTGGGCAAGGTGGTCTCCACCAGCATCCGATAGGCCGCAATGTGCATCGCCGTAGGGAAGGTGTCGTTGGAGGATTGGGACTTATTGACATCATCGTTGGGATGAAAGGTCTTGGGGTTGTCCTGAAGATTCCCCCCGCCGAGCACATGAGCGCGATGGGCGACCACCTCGTTGACATTCATGTTACTCTGCGTCCCACTCCCAGTCTGCCACACCACCAGCGGGAATTGATCCTCCCATTGGCCTTGGATGATTTCATCGCAGGCTTGAGCGATCCCATTGGCCTTGGATTCGGAGAGGACACCGCATTCCATATTGGTCAGCGCGGCGGCTTTTTTGAGGTAGGCAAAGGCGAGGATGATCTCTTCAGGCATGCGCTGACCCCCAATTTTAAAGTTTTCAAGGGATCGCTGGGTTTGAGCGCCCCAATAGGCATGTTCAGGGACACGGATCTCACCCATGGTGTCTTTTTCAATACGGTAGGAAGTGTTTTCGGTCATTTTTCAGTTAGGCTCACTGTTTGAAGAAGGAGCTGTTAAAGTGGCGAATGAGACGCCTCAATCCAAGAGGCGCTGTTTGAGGGTGCTGTATGTCGATCTAAGAGCCCCAACGTCGGTCGAACGCCACTTAATGAAGCCAAGCAATTGATATTGGTTGAACTTGGACATACCCTCTCCTTCCGTGGCCGTCGCAAGCATCAGCCCTTCCTGACGGTCGTAGACCACCACGGCAAAACTGGCAATGGAATCGGCCAGGTTTGCCTTGTACAGGGCAAGTTCTGGCGAGGCCACTCTTCCCGCAAAGGGTACGGGGATTTCCATGGCTGGAAGACCAAAGAGAGCCGATCGCGTGTCCATTCCCAGACCGCGATTTCGCAACTCCATCACCCACTGCGATGCATCCTGCTGATCCACCAAAATCCCTCCATGAATGGCAATGGCCTCGCGCAAGGCTCCAATGACATACTTACCGTCAACGCTTTCAAAATAACTCGCATCCAAAAACACTTTTTTGCCTCGTACCGGATCCAGATCCAACTGGGCGATGGCTTGGTCCGCTGCATGGCTGAGCATGACCATTTCTGCCACTGTACGCGGAGGTTCGGTAAGCTTGGAGGTGTGGCAGCCAGTCGACATCAGGCTGATGGCGACCATCATCCACGAGAGGAGGAAGCCAGGGGATGAGCGTTTTGGGAAACACATAGAATTTAAAACGGTAAAAGGTCAGCCCTGAGATGTTTCCTCGGCAGCAGAAGGGAGCTCTTGAGGATGCTGACCACCATTGACTAGGAAGAGAACCGCCATGCGCACCGCAAGCCCATTGGTGACTTGCTCCAGGATGACACTGCGTTCTCCGTCGGCGATATCACTGTCAATCTCTACCCCACGGTTGACCGGGCCGGGATGCATGATGAGGGCGTCCGGGCGAATCCAATCCATCCTCTCTTTGTTGAGGCCAAAAAACCTGGAATATTCCCCCAGGCTTGGAAACATGCTGCGCTGTTGGCGTTCGTGTTGAATTCGGAGAAGGTTCACAATATCCGCATCGGCAAGAGCTTCCTTCATGTCATAGGTCACGCGGCAACCCATGCTCTCAAATGATTTCGGAACCAGTGTCGGTGGGCCACAGAGGGTGACTTCAGCCCCTAGTTTACGGAGTCCCCATATGTTGCTCCGAGCCACTCGACTGAAGAGAATATCTCCGAGAATCGTGACCTTCTGCCCCGCGAGATCTCCCTTTTTCTCTCGCATGGTGTAAAGATCCAGCAGGGCCTGGGTGGGATGCGAATGGGCTCCGTCGCCGGCATTGATCACCGAAGCCTGAGTGAAGCGTGAAAGGAAATGAGCCGCGCCAGCCGATCGATGGCGGATGATGATGATGTCGGCCGTAAGTGCTTCCAGATTCCTGACCGTATCCTTGAGGGTTTCACCCTTTTTGAAAGAGGAGGCCTCCGTTGAAAGATTGACGATATCCGCCGTCAAGCGCTGAGCGGCAAGCTCGAAACTGACCCGCGTGCGAGTCGAAGGCTCAACAAACAAGTTCACCACTGTTTTGCCCCGAAGCGCGGGCACTTTTTTGATGGAACGCTGCCCTACTTGTTTGAACACCGAGGCAGCATCCAAAACCGCAAGGATCTCACTCTTGGTAAGACTTTGGATGTCAAGGAGATGCCTGCTTTTCCAACTCATTTCTTGGTTAAATATACTTCAAGGCCTTCGCCCTCTTCCAGCGTTTTCAGGACAATAAACTGGTCGGACGGCAAATCCACTCTTTCACCCACATAATCGGGCTGGATGGGAAGCTGACGTTGCCCACGATCAAAGAGAACCGCCAGTTGGATCCTTCGAGGGCGACCAAAATCCAAAATGGCATCCAGTGCAGCTCGAATGGTGCGCCCACTTTGAATCACATCGTCCACAATGACCACCCCAACATCCTCCAAGTTTTCCGGAATGATGGTAGGTTTCATTTCTGGAGCTGGGTTGATGGCTAGGTCATCGCGATAGAGACCGACGTCCAATTCCCCAAAATGTACGCTTATTTCGGGCGCCACCTCCTCCAGACGGCGACGAATGACCTCAGCAAGAAGCACCCCTTTCTGTTGGATTCCCACCAAGGCAAGCGTCCGCTCCCCTTGGTGAAAGGCAACGATCGATTCGACCATGCCATGAATCATTTCCTGAACTTGTGGCGCGTGTCGGTGAATCAAGGAAGCATTCATGATGGCGAGATCATCGGGCATGCGAATGAGTCAGGTAGCCCACAATGGACACCCTCAAGTGGGGAGCAGCATGCATCTTATTCAACGATTTGACGAGACTTTCTCCAAGCTTGGCGGTGATTGACCATCCAATCCACCAATGCCTGATCGAACCCAATATCATGGCCCGCTTTCTCGGATTCAATCCATTTGTGCTTGAGAATCTCTTCGCGCTCGGCCTGAAACTCTTTGTAAAGGGAAAGATTCTGAACGAGTTGGGCTTTTTTGGAGTCCTCAGTCATGTCTTAGGTAAAAAGTAGCTAACATAGCAAAAGTTAACACTTCTCTTCACCTGATTCAATGCGATTTCCAATCCCCTCGCCAGGACCTTGGCGAAGGTTTGAGGCATGGCAGATGGCCTGGAGTTGCAACCAAGTCCGGCCTTTGACTAAATTAGACAAATGAGCCAGGAAGTCTCCCCCTTTGCGGGCTTTGTCGAATTTGCCCCCTCCTTTCAGCAGCGGGAAAGGATTCAGCACGTATTGTTTGATTTTGATGGAACCCTTTCACTGGTACGTGAAGGTTGGCCCCATGTCATGTTACCCATGTTTGTGGAAATGCTGCCAAAAAGGTCGGACGACACACAGGAAGATCTGGAGCAGATGCTTTTGGATGACATCATGAAACTGAATGGCAAACAGACCATTTACCAGATGATTCAATTGGCCGAGCGCATCCGTGAACGAGGCGGCCATCCCAAAGATCCCCTTTGGTATAAACATGAATACTTGCGCCGTCTGGACCAAAGTATCGCTGAGCGGAAACAAGCGATTCGTGAGGGTCGACTCACTCAGGATGAAGTGCTGGTTCACGGCGCCAGACATTTGTTGGAGCGCCTCGCAGAGAAAGGTCTCCCCATCTACCTGGCCAGCGGAACCGATGAACCCTTTGTCAAGGAGGAGGCAGCCATTCTGGGTATCGCAGATTTCTTCGATGGGCATATTTACGGAGCCCAGGACGACTACAAGGCCTTCTCCAAAAAAAGGGTCATTGAACGCATTTTAAGTGAGCACCAGATTCCAGGGGAGAGCCTGCTCTCCTTTGGAGATGGCTACGTTGAAATTCAAAACACCAAAGAGGTGGGAGGGTTGGCCATCGCCGTGGCCAGTGACGAGGCCAACAACGGCAGTGGTCAGATCGATGCATGGAAGCATCAGCGCCTCAAAGGAGTGGGTGCCGACGTCATCATTGCCGATTACCGGGATATCGATGCGTTGCTCGCCCGCTTGACGAGGCATCCTGTTTTTTAAAAACCCTCATGCCGCCGTTTATTTCAAAACCCATCGCTCGATCCTTCCGGAAGGAACACCTGCAGGTGAAGCCACTGAGCCAGAGGGAAAGCCTGACGGCGGTCGAGGACATCTTGCTGGATCCTCATGCGAGCCCGCCCCCCCTTGCCCCCCATACGATGGCACAGATCCAACGATGCGCTCAAAGCATCTGTGAAGCCAAGCGAAAGGGTGCCAGCATCATGCTCATCTATGGAGCCCACTTGCTGCGCAACGGGGCCTGCCCCATCCTCGAAACATTAATGAAAGGGGGGTGGATCACTCATCTCGCAACCAACGGTGCTGGAACCATTCACGATTTTGAATATGCCCACCACGGTCGTTCCACCGAATCAGTGGAAAAAAACGTGGCATCGGGAACCTTTGGCTCATGGGAGGAAACCGGAAGAGCCATCATGTTCGCATTGGCTCGCGGAGCTTTGGATGGTCAAGGGTATGGCAGCGCACTTGGGCGTTGGATTGCCGAGGATGGCATGGACCCGATCCCAATGGAGATGCTGGAAGCGGATCTGCGCACAGAACCTCTGTGTCCCTTGACTGGCCCGCGACATGACTATCGCGCACTGTGCCAGCGCTACGAGGATGCACCGGAAAAACACCGGATGCATCACCCTTGGAAGGCTTCCTCCATCTTGGCTCAGGCTTACCAGCATCAACTCCCCTTCTCGGTTCACCCGGGCATTGGATATGATATCATCACCAACCATCCTTCCTTCATGGGAAGCGTGATCGGGCGAGCAGCATCTTGGGATTTTGATCGCTTCTGTGAAGCCGTTGATGGACTGGATGGGGGTGTAGTGCTATCCATCGGTTCCGCCATCATGGGGCCACAGGTCTTTGAAAAAAGCCTGAGTTGCGTGCACAACGTCCGATTTCAACGCGGGGAAAAAGCTGTCCAAGGGCACCAGATTTACGTCGTGGACCTGCAGGATGGCGGAGGTTGGGATTGGGCCCAGGGAGAACCCCCCAAGGACAACCCCGCCTACTACCTGCGCTTCTGCAAGAGTTACTCCCGCATGGGCGGAGCCATGCAATACGTCTGCTGTGACAACGCACGTTTCGTCCACCACCTGCTCCATGCCATTCAATCCCATGAAAACTCAACCGTTTGAGACGATTCTGGATCGCTATGATCATCTCAGGCTCGGCATTGTCGGGGATGTCTGCCTGGATCGCTACTTTGAGATTGACCCCAACCGAGGAGAAATCTCCATCGAAACGGGACTGGAGGTGTACAACGTCGATCGAGTGCGATGCCAACCGGGAGCGGCCGGCACCATCCTGAACAACCTGGTGGCACTAGGGATCCCCACTATTCATCTTGTCGGATTTTGCGGAGAGGATGCCGAAGGCTGGCAATTGCGCCGAGCCCTTCAATCGCTTGCTGGGGTTCGCATCGATCACTTCATCACCACTCCGCATAGACACACTTTCACCTACACCAAACCTCTGGTCCGCCACAGCGATCGGCCTCCCGAGGAATTGCACCGACTAGATCAGAAGAACTGGACCCCGACCCCGCGCGAAGTATCGCAACAGATCGTGGAAGCCATCCATGAAGTTGCCCCCCAGGTAGACGCCTTGATGGTCATGGATCAAGTCGATCACAAAAACACGGGCGTAATGACCGATGAAGTCCTGAAGACGCTGGCAGAACTGCAGCAGAAAAACCCAAACCTGCTGATCATGGCCGACAGTCGCCGTAGCCTCAAAGACTACCCTCCCATGACCTTCAAGATGAATGCGGCAGAATTGGGAGCCTGGGTCGAGGCCCCTTCATCCCTATCGGCCCAAAACGTGGAACGTCAGGCGTGCGATCTGGCCCGATCCACGGGGCATGAAGTCTATGTCAGCATGGCGGAGCATGGCATCTGCATGGCACAAGCCGATGGTCAAACCTACCGAGCCTCTGCGCTTCCGATTCATGGGCCCATTGACGTTGTTGGCGCTGGCGATGCGGTAACAGCCAATCTGGTGGCAGCCAAGGCAGCGGGTGCCCAGCCTGACGAAGTGCTGACCTTGGCCATGAAAGCCGCTTCCTGCGTCATTCACCAGCTGGGCACCACCGGTGTCGCCACGCGGGCTGACTTGATGAACGAACCCCGTAGTAGAGGGTGATCGAGTCAGGGCACGCTTTGACCTTTTTCGAGAAAGTGTTCCTCCAAAAAAGCACTCAAGGCCCCTGAGCCTTCAAAGAGTTTTTCTCTCTGCTTTTGAATCAAGGTTGGCTCCGCCAAATCCCAAGGCTGAGCAAGCACCTCCTCAATCCGATAAAACAAAGGGATCGATCGATCATCCTGTCCTAATGCCTGCAGAAGACTCTCGATTTCAGCAATCATGGCATGGGCTCTTTGAACCTGAGTCTGGCAATCACTCAAAGAACGCGTGCCGCCCAAGTAGGATGTGAGAAGGGAACATTCAAAGGCCACGCACATGGAGGGGCGATGCTCATAGATGCGACAGCACCCCTGTTCTCCTAGACACACACAAGGTTGATCGAGATAAGCCTCTTTCTGATCCCACGCCAGATCCACCCCTCTTTCTTCAAGAAAGTCTACCTCCCGCGAATGTTGTAGCTGCACATCGACAAACAAAACGCCAGTGCAGCAAAGGGTGCACTGGCGACAAAGGGTGGAAATGGCGGCTTGAGAATCGTTCGCTGCCATGGTTCAAAGACCACTAATTGGAGATGTAAGGAAGAAGCAATGGGTTGACCTCTGCGTTGTCATCGCTGCCTTCCTTCTCAACTGAAGAGGCATCCATATCCAAGTCGAATCGGTCCAAAGTCCTACCCTCCAGATAGGCCAAGTTGGCTATATTCAGATTGTAGGAAGTAAGGGCGTTGATTTCATTGGATCGCGCCGTGGTCAGATCTCGCTGCAACTGCAAGACGATGAAACTAGTGCTTTTACCTACCTCGAGTTTTTTCTCCTCGGCTCCTAGAGCTGCCTCGGCAAACTCCCTTTCCTGCCTTGTCGCACTGACTTGCTGAAAAGAAATCTGCACAGCGGTCACGGCATTCTCAATGTCGACCATGATGTTTTGCTCATTCTGTTTGAGTATCACCTGACTCTGTGCCTTAGCGGCTTTTTGTCGCCTGTATTGGGCCCGTTCCCTCATGAGGGTCAGAGGTGTGGATAGGGT